>LUMT01000010.1_pt1 | contig 281070 bp, 272 predicted proteins | sample 729741 | NCBI WGS metagenome assembly LUMT01 (sample SAMN03860299, study PRJNA289734) | marine metagenome | biome: seawater column; feature: ocean; material: water; isolation source: Red Sea water column Station 192 - depth 50m | place: Saudi Arabia: Red Sea | collected 2011-10-15 | depth 50 m
GCGCCATATGGTGCTCGCAGTGCGACTGAAAGGGGATGTCGCGCAGCAGGACGATCTCGTCATAGCCGCCGACCTCCTCGAAGGTGCGCGACAGATGGACCGCCGGGTCCTCGCCATAGCCGCTGCAATATTCCTTCCACGCGCGCGCAACCCGCTTGGGCGTGTCGAGCAGACCCTCGCGCGCCGGATCGTCGCCCGCCCATTCGATCAGCGTCCGCACCGCCGCGGCGACATGATCGGGAACCACCACCTTGCCGTCGGGTCCGATTTCGGTCGTGCTGCTCGTCATATCCCCGCTTTCACTGTTGCTTTCTTGCCGCACATTTCGGGACGATTGCGCCGATAAGCAAGAGCATGCACGCAAGTTTTTGTTCGGTCGCCGATGCTTTACGTTGCGGAATCCAACCCTTTTCCGATTGTGCAGAGCCGCAATTTCCTTTCGAATTTTCCCGCCAACAAGCCACTTGACGCTTTGGTAAAGTCAGCGCAGTTTTCAAACATTACAGAGTTCGCTTGAGCGGACCGTAATCCGGAGAGGCCGGCGTTTTCCCCGACGCCGGTGGGAGAGGACGATGACCAGCACCGCTGGCAGGTGGGATACTCACTGGCGCTTGGCCCCCGCGGCCCGGCGCCTTCTGGCATGCCCGGTCGAATCCCCTCCCCTGACCACAATTGAATTTGGGCGACCCCGTGGACCCGCGGGATCGAAAAAGGGAGGAATAGATGAAGTTCAAGACACTGATCGGAACGTCGGTCCTGGCCATGGCGGTGGCGAGCCCCGCCTATGCGCAGGATAGCGACAGTTCCGCCCCCTATGGCGAGATCGTCGTTACGGCGCAGCGCCAGTCCGAACGCCTCCAGGATGTTCCGATCGCCGTCAGCGCTTTTTCCGCCGAGGCCTTGGAAAAGCAACAGATCGTCAACCCCTCGGCCTTGCAGCAGACGCTGCCGAACGTCACCTTCACGAAAACAAACTTCACCTCGTCCAGCTTCACGATCCGCGGCATCGGCGACCTTTGCGTCGGCACGACCTGCGACAGCGCGACCGCGATCCACGTCAATGATATGCCGCTGCTCAGCACGCGGCTTTTCGAAAGCGAATTTTTCGACCTTGAACGCATCGAAGTCTTGCGCGGCCCGCAAGGCACGTTGTTCGGTCGCAACGCGACATCGGGCGTGGTCAACTTCATCACCGCGAAACCGGACCTGTCGGCTTTCCACGCCGCAGGCGAGGCCGAATATGGCAACTATGATTCAAAACGCATAAAGGGGATGGTCAACATTCCACTTGGCGACACGCTGGGTGTGCGCGTAGCCGGCACATGGCTCAATCGCGATGGCTATACGAAAAATCTATACAATGGGAGCCGCATCGACGATCGCGACCTCTATGCGATCCGCGGCTCCTTGAGTTGGGAGCCCAATGATGACACGCGCGTCGATCTCGTCGGCTATTATTTCCGAGAAAAGGACAATCGCAGCAGAATCCAGAAACAACTCTGCCACCGCGACCCGACCGGTATTCTCGGGTGCCAACCCGACAAGCTCGCCTATGAAACACTGAACGGCAACGCCACGCTGGCGACCATTCTGACCAGCCGGGAGTTTTTGACGATCGCCGGACTGGGCGCTTTGGCACCGGTCGCGCTCAATAGCGTATATCAGGCGAACGATGCCTTCTCGGGTGTTGTCAACCCACCCGATGTTCGCACTGTTCGCGTCGATTACACCCCGACCTATTATGCCAAGGAACAGCAATATACGTTGAAGCTGTTTCATAACTTCGGACCCGTGAGCCTGAACCTCACCGGCGGGTATATGAAGAACAGTGTCGATTCGACGTCGGACTATAATCTTGCGGTCGGAAACTCCTATGCGACCAACGCGGGTCTGAATACGCTCAATGCGGCGGCGGTTCCGGGCGGCCCGTTGGCGGTGTTGAACAACATGCGCCAGGCTCTGATCCCCAATGGACCGGCGACAGTCTGCCAGTCGCAAGCGGATCCGAACGGCGTCGGCGTTTTCGGCGGCAATGGCATTTGCGGACCGACCAGCTTCGACTATGATCGGTCGAGAGCCGATGTGCGGCAATATTCCGCCGAGGCTCACATCGACAGCTCGTTCGACGGCATGTTCAACTTCCTGCTCGGCGGGATTTATTTCGACAGCAAGACGACCGACAATGACTATTTCGTCAACAGCTTCGGCCTCGACTATGCAGCAGGCTTGCTGGGCAGCGCACAGAGCGGTGGCGCAGCTTTCGCCGCGACGCCTTTCTATCGAAACAACACCCCGGAATTCCGCCTGAAATCATATGGATTGTTTGGCGAAACTTATTTCGAGTTCAACGACAGGCTGAAATTGACGCTCGGGTTGCGGTATAACCATGATAAAAAGACCGTCAGGGCGCGAACGACCTATCTTCAGGATACCAAAAGCCGAATCCTGCTCGATGCTGGCGGTCAACCTCTCCTCGATCGCGAAGGCAATCAGATCGTGACGACGTCAGGTGCCAGTCAGAATATCTTCGTGCCGTTCGGCGCGACGGATGCGACAAGCTACCTGAACGATCCTGCTTTCGATTTCGACTCGACGGCGCCCGGAAATCAACCATTTGCCATCAATTCCGTGAGCTTCGGCAAACTCACCGGCCGCGCGGTGCTCGATTACAAGATCACCGACGACAATCTGCTCTATGCGTCCTATTCGCGCGGTTACAAATCGGGCGGGATCAATCCGCCGCTCTCGCCCATTTTTGCCGTGCCGATCAGCTTTGCACCGGAAAAGGTTGATGCCTTTGAAATCGGATCAAAAAACACTTTCGGCAACGGTCAGTTCAGACTGAATCTGACGGGCTTCTATTATAAGTATAAGGGTCTACAACTCAGCCGCATCGTCGCGCGAACTTCGGTAAATGACAACATCAACGCCGATATTTACGGCATCGAAGCCGAAGCCGTTATCAGCCCGACCCCTGCTTTCGTTATCAATGCCAATTTCAGCTATCTGAAATCGAAAGTGTCGGATGATCGCTTCCTCGCCAACCCACGCGATCCGTCAGGTGGGCGCTCGGACGCTGTGATCATCAAGGATTTGTTCAACGCATCCAATTGCGCCATCCGGCCCGCTAGCGGTTCGGGCGCCACGGGTGCCCAGGTCAATGCGTTTGTCAACGCCGTCAACGGCGCGCTGGGTCTGCAGGGCACGACCTCGGTGCCGGGAACCAACACGACCGGCGCCTTCTCGGTATGCTCCATTCTGGCAGCAGCGGCAGCGGGCTCGGTTGGCAGCTTCAACCCTGCCCTCGCAGCGTTGCAGCCGGGTCTGCAAGCCGCGTTTAACGGCGGGGCCGCCGGCTCGTTGCCGTTCGTCGTCGATCCCAGCGGCGTGACCGTCAATGTGAAAGGCAATCGCCTTCCCAACGCCCCGACCTATAAATGGGCGGTTGGCGCACAATATACCATCGACGCCGGAGACTGGACGATCGTGCCGCGTGCCGATCTGAATTATACCGGTGGCAGTTGGGGGACCATCTTCAACAAAAATCCGATCGACAAGATCAAGGGATACGCCGTCATCAATGCGCAAATTCAATTGAACGGCCCCGATGATCGCTTCTATATCCGCGGATTTGTCCAGAATCTGGGGAATACCAACGCGACCACGGGCATGTATGTGACCGACCAGTCGTCGGGTAACTACACCAATATCTTCACCCTCGAGCCGCGCCGCTACGGCATTGCGGCCGGCGTGAAATTCTGAACCCGGCGGGCGGCAACGCCCGAAAAAGGACCCCGGCCTCTCGCATGAGAGGCCGGGGTTTTCTTTTGCCCGAATGGCCGATCCGGCGGCGCTTGGCGCCGCCAGGGCCGATCAGAATTTGAAGCGGCCGGTGACGCCATAGGTGCGCGGCTGGCTGGGATAGCCCGACACGCTGCCCGCCTGGGCGACGGCGTCGAACACGGTCGTGAGGTACTGCGCGTTGGTGAGGTTGCGACCCCAAACGCCCAGTTCGAAGCCGTTGTTCAGCGCGATCGTGAACGAGGCGTTGAGCTGGTTCACTTCGCGCTTCAGGCCCTGAGCGATGCGGATCCCTTCGGCATCGGTCGCGAAACCCGTGAGCCCGTCGACGATCTGCGTCGGGCTTTCATACTGGTAATCGACATGCGCGATCGCCTTCGTCCCGCCCGCGAACTCGTGGGTATAGGTAGCACCCATCGAGACCGACAGATCGGGGATTCCTGCGGGCTTCTTGCCCGACAGGTCGCCGACCGCCGAGCCAATGAAGCTGTCATATTTCGGATCGAGCCAGGTGACCGCCAGATTCAGGTTCAGGCCCTGCACCGGACGCACCGAGCCGTCGAACTCGACGCCCCAGGTCGACTGCTTGCCCGCGTTGGCGAGCGCGAAGCCGGTGCCGGTGAAGACGTTCGACTGGAAGCCCTTGATCGACTGTTTGAACACCGCGAGGTTCAGCGCCGCGACCGACCATTGCGCCTTCAGGCCCGCCTCATAGACCGACGATTCTTCCGGTGCCGCGAAGCGCGAGCCCGACACGAGATTCGGCGTCGCAAAGCCGCCCGCGATGATCGCCGGCAGGTCTTCCGGGGTCGGACGGCTATCGCGCGACAGGTTGACCGAGCTCGCCTTAAAGCCGGTCGCATAAGTCGCATAGACATTGACCGTGTCGGTCAGCTTGTAGGCGAGACGCGCGCTGTAGCTGAAATCGCCATCGTTAGTCTTGCCGGGCTCGACGCTGTTCGGAACATTGAGGAACGGCGGCAGGAACTGGAACGCTTTCAGACCATTGAGCGGGTTCGCCGCCGGGTTGTTCTGGTTTGCGTCGGCAAAAGCCTGAACCTGTCCCGAGATTCCGGCAAAGGCAGCGGGATTTGCGCCTGCAAACGCCCCGATTTCTGCGGCAGTCGCCGGGCGTCCGAGGTTAAGGACATCGGGACCGCCGATCGTTTGAGCGAGGCCGCCCTGATATATGAGCTGGTTGCGGAATGGCGCATAGGCCGGCGCATCAAGGTTGATGCCTGAGAAGACGTCGGTGCTCGTCACGTCGGTCGTGAAGCGCTTCTTGTCCTTGGTGTAGTTGCCACCGAGGGTCAACGTCAGACGATCGGTCACGTCGAAATCCACCGTCCCGAAGATCGACCAGGCGGTGTTCTTCATCCGGTAATATTCGTCCATGCCGTCACCGGCGTGGAAGAAGGTGCCGACATATTTGGCCGGGTTACCTTCGAGCGTGCCAAGCGTACCTTCGAGCAGAGGAACATTTAGCGCGCCGCCGCTTGCCGCCTGGATCAGCGCGTTGCCATAGTCGCGGAAATCGTCGCCGAAATAGATCTGGCTGTGCTGCTTGATCTTCTCGTTGAAATAATAGCCGCCGATCAGGAAGTTGATCGGGCCGTCGAAATCCGAGGCCAGACGCAGTTCCTGCGTGAAGGTGTTGATCGCGGTATCGTCCGACTTCTGACCGATCAGGTCGGCGCTGGTGAAGTCCGAATCCTGGTTGGTGTTGGAGCGAACTTCGCGATAGGCGGTGATCGAGGTCAGCGACATGTTGCCGAGATCATAGTCGATCTGGCCCGAACCGCCGTAATTCTTGATCAGGTTCGACGACAGGAAGTTGTTGTAGACGCGATACGAAAAGGGATTGTTCGCATCGACGCTGGGGCCGCCCGCGAGGGCATTGGTGATCGCGACCGTCGGGCCGGCGATGACGTTGCCGGCGATGCAGCAATTCTCGTCGATCTTGTCATAATCGCCGATCAGGCGGATCGTCAGCGCCTCGGTCGGTTCCAACAGCAGCTGGCCGCGCACGCCCCAGCGGTTGCGATCGTTGACGTCAGTGTCGAGGTTGACGTCGCGGGCATAGCCGTCGCGGCGGTTGTAGTTACCGCCGAGCGAGAAGGCGATCTTGTCGCTGATCGGGCCGGTGATGTCGCCCTTGATGACGAAGGCGTCGTAATTGCCGTAGCTCGCCTCGACCGAACCGCCGAATTCATACTGCGGCTTCTGCGTGACGATGCTGATGACGCCCGCCGACGCATTCTTGCCGAACAAAGTCGACTGCGGACCGCGCAGCACTTCGATGCGCTCGACATTGGGAAGGTCGCCGATCTGGGCGGCCGAACGCGAACGATAGACGCCGTCGATGAAGACGCCGACCGAGGGTTCGATGCCCGGATTGTTCGCGCCGTTGCCGAAGCCGCGAATGATGAAGTTGGTGTTCGCGCTCGACTGGAGCTGCGACACGCGAAGGCTGGGCACCGCCGACTGCAGGTCGATAAGGTCGCGGATCTGCGCGTTCTGGATATCGGCGGCCGAGGTCACCGAAACGGCGATCGGCGTATCCTGAAGCGTCTGTGACCGCTTGGTCGCGGTGACGATGATGTCATTGCCATAATCGGTGTCGCTTGCGGGCGCCTCGGCGGTGTCCTGAGCGAAAGCGATGGCGGGGGTGGTCGCGGCGCACAGCATCGTGGCGCCCAACAAAATGTTGCGCAAAGTCATGATAGTCTCTCTCTCCATACCGCCAGAGGTGACCCATCGGGCCTAAGGAGGGGATGCACTGGCGGTGACTGGTCGCTGTAATACGGCGGCGGGCCGCGTCAACGCCATCGCGGTGACAATGGCGGATTTTCCCGAAATTCGTGACCAAAAAGCAACAGTTTACGCTACGGTGTCCGTTAAGGCACTCGGGGGACCGGACAAGTCGTCAGCAAAATTTTCCGCCGCAGCCGCCCGCGCTCGACGCCTTTCCGAAACTGAAATCTATAGCTCAAGGCTATGGATCACCCGCCGATCAGCGATATTTTGCTCCATGGTCTGCGCCTAGAAACCTGTCGCCACCAAACAGGAGAGGATCATCATGTCGGGACCGCCGCTTTCCCCCGCCCGCCGCGCGGGGCCGCTCGTCTTCACGTCGGGACAGCTCGCGCGCGGCGACGACGGGCAGATCGTCGCCGGAGGGATAGAGGCGCAGGCCGAACAGGCACTCGCCAATCTGATCGCCGTGCTCGCCGCCGAAGGCTGCACCGCCGCCGATGTCGTCAAGGTGACGGCTTGGCTGACCGACGCGCGGTTCGGCGCCGCGTTCAACGCGGCCTATCGCCGCCATTTCGGCGCGCCCTTCCCTGCGCGCTCGACGGTGGTTTCGGCGTTGCTTGCCGACGGCGCCCTGATCGAGGTCGAGGCGATCGCGCAGCGCGCATGAGCGTAAAGGGCACTGGACCCCAGCTTTTGCGGGAGTACAGTCGCGGCATGCGCTTTCGCCAGATCGAAGTCTTTCACGCCGTCTATACGCACGGGTCGATCAGCGCCGCCGCGCGCGCGCTTGGCGTGTCGCAGCCTTCGGTATCGAAGACGCTGCGCCATGCCGAGGACGGTCTGGGCTTCTCGCTGTTCCAGCTCGCCCGCGGCCGCCTCGTCCCCACCGACGAGGCGCATGCGCTGATGCACGAGGCGGGCGATATTTTCGACCGCATCACCTCGCTCCAGCATACGGCGCGCAATCTTTCGCAGGCGGGTGGCGGGCATATCCGGCTCGGCATCGTGCCCAGCCTGGCGCTCGATGTCGTACCGCAGGCGATGGCCCAGTTTCGCCGCGAATGGCCGCGCGTGACCTTCGAGGTGCATACCCATCACCATGACGATCTGGTGCAATCGCTGATCGAGCGCGAAACCGACATCGCGATCGCCTATACGCCGCCGCGCCATCCGCGCCTGACGCGCTCGCTGCTGGCGGAAGGCGAGCTGGTCGTCTTCTTCCCCGACGGCGCCTTCGCCGATGCCGGCCCGCGCCTTGCACTCGACCAGCTGGCCGATCGCGACGTCATTGGCGTGGCGGCAACGGGGCCGATCGGCGACGTCCTCACCCGCGCGGCGCGCGATCGCGGCATTACCTATCGCGAATCGGTGTCGGTCCAGACCTTCTTCATCGCGGCGCGTCTGGCCCAGCTCGAGGGCGGCGTCACGGTGATCGACGAATTCACCGCGCGCGCCTGGCAATCGCCCGGCTATCGCTGGCTACCGACCGACCCGCCACTGGGGTTCACCGTCTCCTACGTCACGCTGGAGGACCGGCCGCCGTCGAAGATCGCGCGCCAGTTCCTGCGCACACTCGAAGACACGCTCGAGGGGATCCGTGCCGACCACCCATAGCCTTTGGCTATGGATGTCACAAATGTTGCATATTTGCGCGGCGTGACCCTTCGATATTCTGCCCCGCGAGCAGGCGGCGGAATTTTCCCCTTCGCTCTGCTACAGGGGGATCGGGTTGATCGATGCGGGCCACGTTCGGACAGGACGAACCGCCGCAGACAAGGCGGCCGCAGGAGCTGATCGTGATCGGCGCCGGCGTCGTCGGCATGGCGACCGCGCTGACGCTTTCCGACCGTGGACATCGCGTCACGCTCGTCGACGCGGCAGAGGGCCCGGGCCTTGGCACCTCCTTCGCCAATGGCGCGCAGTTGAGCTATGCCTATACCGACGCTTTTGCGAGCCCGTCGACCGTGGCGCAATTGCCGCGGCTGCTGATGGGGCTGGACCCCGCCTTTCGCCTCTCGCCGTCGCTCGACCCCGATTTCCTGCGCTGGGGCATCGCCTTTCTGCGCAACGCCTCGGCCGGGCGTTTCCGCCGCAACACGCTGGCGGGCATGATGCTGGCGATCGAATCGCGCGCGGCGCTCGACCGGCTGACGCAGCGGCACGGCATCGAATTTGCGCGCAGCACGCCCGGCAAACTCATCCTCTATCGCAGCGCCAAAAGCTTTGCGGCGGCCGAGCGTGTCGCCGCAATGAAGGCCGAACATGGTGCTCGGCAAAGCCTGATCGACGCCGGCCAAGCGGTGGCGATCGAACCCGCGCTGGGCGCGATCCGGCCGGAAATCGCCGGCGCGGTGTTCGACCGCGGCGAGGAAGTGGGCGACCCCTATCGCTTCTGCAACGGCGCGCGGGCTGCCTTGGCGGCGCATGGACGAAGCGCAAGCAGGTTCCGCACCGACGTTGCCGCGATCGAGCCCGACGCGCGGCGCCCCGCGGTCGTCGCACGGGACGGTCGGCGGTTCGCCGCCGACCGGATCCTATTATGTTCGGGCACGGGATCGCTCGCGCTGGCGCGGAGTTTCGGCGTCCGCCTGCCGATCGTGCCGATGAAGGGCTATTCGATCACCGCCGCGCCGGGCGACGCGGCGCCGACAGTCAGCATCACCGACGCTGCGAACCGGGTCGTTTTCGCCCGGCTGGGCAATCGCATGCGGATTGCCGGCCTCGCCGACCTGGCGCAGCGCGACGCCGCGGTCGATCCGCGGCGGCTCGCCACGTTGATCGCCAGCGCCCGCGCCGCGCTACCCGAAGCGGCGACCTATGACGCGATCGAATCGAGCTGGGCGGGGCTGCGGCCCATGACCCCCGATTCGCTGCCGATCACGCGGCCGATCGCGCCGGGGGTGATCGCAAACACGGGACATGGGGCCTTGGGCTGGACCTATGCCGCCGGGTCGGCCGCGCGCGTCGCCGCGCTTATCGATCGAGAGGATTAATACAAAAATACAATCGCTTATCTGCCCAATCTCAGGGAAGGGCCAATAGCATGAACAGGGGTCAAAAATTCATCAGCCTGATGGGCGGCATTTCGCTGCTCGCCAGTGCAACCGCCGCCATGGCGCAGGACCGCGCCGAACCCGAACCGCAAATCGCCGAAGATATCGAACAGGATTCGGGCGAAGCGATCGTCGTCACCGGATCGCGTATGGGTTGAAGCGGTCGAATTCCCCAGCCGCGACGGCAAGACGATGATCAAGGGCTGTATCTTCAAGGCGGACAGTGCCCCCGCGCAATCGCCCGCCGCCGTGATGATGCACGGACGCGCCGGTGCGCGTCTTCATCGGTACCGACGACGAGGAGGTGTCGCCCGCTTCCTGCGAAAAGCTGGTCGCGCGCAGCCGCGACAAGGGCGGCGACATCACGCTGACCAGTTTCAAGGGCGCGACGCACGGCTATGACACCCCCACCGAATCGCGTCAGTCGGTTGCCGCCAATGCCGCAGCCAAGGCGGCGACCGAAAGCGACGTCCTCGCCTTTCTGGCGAAAAATTTGAAGGATGAGTGATATGGCTCAGCTTGCGCCCTTTCATTTTGCCTTTCCCGTCGATGATCTCGACGCGGCGCGGCATTTCTATGGCACCGTCCTCGGTTGCCCCGAGGGGCGCAGCGACAGCGACTGGATCGACTTCAACCTCTATGGGCACCAGATCGTCGCGCACCGCGTCGCGCGGCGCAATGCGGTGGCGGGCCATAATCCTGTCGACGGCCATGATGTGCCGGTCCCGCATTTCGGCGTCGTCCTGCCGCCCGACGAATGGCGCGCGCTCGCGGCACGGCTCCAGGATCAGGGCGTTCGCTTCGTCATAGAGCCGCACACGCGCTTTCCCGGCCAGCCGGGCGAGCAGTCGACGATGTTCTTCCACGATCCGGCGGGAAACGCCCTCGAATTCAAGGCCCTTGCCGATCTCGACCAACTCTTCGCCAAATAAGGATTCGTGATGGCGCAACCGATGCGTTTCTGGGGACATTTGGGCGCCGCCGCCGCGCTCGCGCTGCGTCCCGACACGGCGGCGTCATCGGCCACCGTCGCGCGGACGACCTTCTTTCGCAACGGAAATGCACGCCGCTACACGCTGGTCGGCCGTGCGCGCAGCGATAGCGCCGCGACGCTAGCGGCGTTCGTCCAGTTACAGCCGAAAGGCAGTGGCATGACCAAGGCGATCGAAGCCGCGGCGCGGCGACCGATCGGCACGACCGCGCTGACCAGCGGCGCATGGACCGATTTCCGCTTCGACGTCGAACTGGCGCCCGGCGACGAGGACCTACCCCTGCGTCCGCTGCTGCAAGTCGATGGAAAGCCGGTGCGGATCGACGATATCGCCTTCGTCGCATGGGACGAACCGGCGAACGGCGAACCACCGGCGCCCGGCCGCTCCTACAGCCGCTAGATCAGCGCTTCGAGGAGGCCGATAAGCGGCTTGTCGGCGGGCGGCATATCGAGCGCGTAAAGCTCGACCGGGCGCACCCAGCGCAGCGCGGTCGCATGCTGCGCCATCGGGGTGCCGCGCCATTTGCGGCAGACATAGAGCAGCAGCAGCAGATGCCGATCGCCGAGCATGTCGCTCGCAAAGCAGGCGGGCGCGAGGCAGCTATGATCGACGTCGATCGCCAGTTCCTCCGCCAGCTCGCGAACAAGCGCCTGCTCGGGCGTTTCGCCGACCTCGCGCTTGCCGCCGGGAAACTCCCACAGCCCTGCCATCGACGTGCCTTCGGGGCGCTGCTGAACCAGCAAGCGTCCGTCGCGATCCACCAGCGCCGCGGCGACCACGACAAGGCTGTCGGACGCGGTATTTCCGCCATGCGATGCGGCCAAATTGTTAACCTTCCTGTGACACTTTCCCGATCCTCGGGAACTATAACTTCAGTCAGGGGCGGAACAATGAACAAGTTTCATGGGCTGCTGCGGTCGACCAGGGCCGCCACAGCCGTAGAATATGGCCTCATCCTTGCGCTGATCTTTCTGGCCGCGATCGTCACCATCACCGCCGTCGGAAAATCGACCAGCGCGATGTGGACTAACGTGTCGGAAAAATCCGTCGCAGCGATGGATGGAACCTGATGTGCTGAAACGGGACTCCCGAAACAGCATTTCGGCGCATCGGCATTAAGAAATTCAAAACCAATTGATCCTAATCTTGCTCCGTTGACCACGACCAGACCGTCAACAGGGTAAGTGACTTGTCAGGAGACCAGACATGAAATTCTTCAAGAAGCTCGTTCGCAACAACAAGGCTGCGACCGCCATCGAATACGGCCTCATCGCCGCTCTCATCGCCGTTGCGGGCATCACCGTGATGGGCAACGTCGGCACCAGCGTCAAGGGCACCTTCCAGAAGGTTGACGACGGCCTGAAGAACGCCGGTTCGTAAATCGAGCCGACATCCACCGCTTCGGCGATGGAGATCAAACAGGAAAGGGCGGTGGCCAAGCCACCGCCCTTTTTTGCGTCGGATCGTCAGCGATTGGCGTAGACGACCAGCTTTACCTTTTGCCCCGGAGCGAGCCGGCTCGTGGCCGACAGGCGGTTGAGCACCTGGAACCGCTCCGACTGATAATTGCTGTAGGCCATGCGCTTCGCCAGCGCCGCGACGCTGTCGCCGCTCTTCACCGTCACCACATCGACGCGCCGCGGCCGGATCGCAGCCGCCTCGCTTGCCGTCAACCGCCGGACGCTGCCGAACATCGGATTGAAAACGCCCGATCCGCCGGCCTTGGCCAGGGTCACGAAGTGGAAAGCGCTTTTCGGCGCAAATTCATAAGCGAAGACGGTCACATCGACCTGCCCCGACTGGCTGTTCGCCCGCGCCGAAGAAAAATAGGCCGGGATACCGTTCACTGTCGTGCGCTGAATGGGGCCGGGCGTAATTTTGGCGTCGCCCGCAACCGATTTGAATACATCGGCGATATAGGCGGTCATGTCGCCATTATATGCGGCGGTCGAAAATTGGGCCTGCCCGCCATTGCCGCTGATCGACACCGCGCTGGTGCCGTTCTGCATTGCAAAGCCGTTGGGGACGGTGAAGCGCAGACGCAGGTCGGGATGCAGAAAGTCCCTGCCCTCGACCACACCCTGCGCCGGATCATCGCCATAGAGCACACCGTCAACCGACGCGAGGAAGGCGTCGGCGTTACGCACGCCGCCGGTGCCGACCCGCGACGCGAGCGTCTGCGCATTGCGCACGCGCGACGCCGGATCGGGGTGGGTGCTCGCCCATTCGGGCAACGACCGCGCATCGCCGCCCGACAGTCGCGCCTCTAGGTTGGTCTGGTTCGCAAGGCTCGCCAACATCGTCGAAAGCGCCATCGGATCATAGCCCGCGCGCTTCAGATATTGGACGCCGAGTTGGTCCGCCTCGAGTTCCTGCGAGCGCGAGAAACCCAGCGTCGCAAGCTGCGCCACCTGCATCGCATTATTCTGCAACAGGCCGCCGAGCCCGCCGAGCAGCCCGCCATTGTCGCCGATCGCGCCGCCAAGCACCGACGCGAGGACGCCGAGGATGGTGTTGCGCGTCGCCGCCGACTGGCGCTTCTTGCTATGCTGCGCAGCGACATGGCCGACTTCGTGGCCGAGCACACCGGCGAGTTCGGCCTCGTCGTTCATCAGCGCCATCAACTGGCGCGTGACGTAAACATAGCCGCCGGGGATCGCGAAGGCGTTGTTCACCGGCGAATTGAGCAGCGTGACGGTGAAGTCGCTCGGGCTGTGCGACAGGCCCGACTGCACGGCGATATTCTGGCCGATGCGGTTCACATAGGCGGCCTGCGGCCCGGCATAGGCACCGCCGAATTCGGCGAGCAGTTGCGGATGCGCCTCGTCGCCCTGTTTGCGCTCGGCGGGCGAGATGCTGGTCGCGGTGCGGATTGCCTTGAGCTGCGCTTCCGCCACTCCGCCACCGACCAGCGCCGTTGCCGCAAGCAGCATCGCCAGCCGCGCCGTGATCCGTTTCGTCATTGAATTGCCTCCCTTTGGTCCGTTCCCGTCGGCATATCCCGTCGCGGGATCAAGGCAAGCAATCATGGGATCGCCCGCCGGTCGGGAGTCGAACGCGAAGCAGGCGCGGGCGGTTCCGTTCAGGCGCGCCCCATCGCAAGGAACTTGTCTTCGCGGTCGGTGCGCAGCCGCTCACGCGACTGGCCCTGCAAGCCGTCGAGTTCCTGCGCGAGCGCATCGCCGAGAGACTGGATCGCCACTTCAGGCGCCCGGTGCGCGCCGCCGACGGGCTCGGTCACGATACGATCAATGACCTTCAGCCCCAGCAGATCCTGCGCCGACATCTTCATCGCGGCTGCCGCATCGGGCGCCTTGTCGGCGGTGCGCCACAGGATCGACGCACAGCCTTCGGGCGAGATCACCGAATAGACGGCATGTTCAAACATCAGGACGCGGTTAGCGGCGGCAAGCGCGATGGCGCCGCCCGAACCGCCTTCGCCGACGATCGCCGCGACCATCGGCACGCCGAGCGCAAGGCATTGTTCGGTCGACCGCGCGATCGCTTCTGCCTGGCCGCGCTCCTCGGCCTGGATGCCGGGAAAGGCCCCCGACGTATCGACCAGTGTCACCACCGGCAGTCCGAAGCGATCGGCAAGCTGCATCAGGCGGATCGCCTTGCGATAGCCCTCGGGCTTCGCCATGCCGAAATTATGCTTCATGCGCGACGGAATATCGTCGCCTTTTTCGTGGCCGATCACCATTACCCGCCGACCGCGAAAGCGCGCCAGACCGCCCAGAATCGCCTGATCGTCACCGAAGTTGCGATCACCCGCGAGCGGCATCCAGTCGTCGAACAGGCCTGCGACATAATGTTTGAAATGCGGTCGGTCGGGGTGACGCGCGACCTGCGTCTTTTGCCAGGGCGTCAGCTTGGTATAGATATCGCGCAGCATCTTCGAGGACTTGTCCTCGAGCCGGGCGATGTCGCCATCGATATTGAGCGACGGATCGTCCCCCATTTCGCGCAATTCGGCAATCTGGCGATCGAGCGCGGCGACCTGTTTTTCGAAATCGAGAAAGGCTGTCATAGGGGAGCGCTAGGCCGAAGGCGCCGCAACGTCAACGGCCCGCATCTGCGCCAAGGGATGGCGCCGATTGACCAGCTCGACGAGCCGCCGACTATCGACATGGGTGTAAATTTCGGTCGTCGCGATGTCGGCGTGGCCCAGCATCATCTGCAACGCGCGCAGGTCGGCCCCGCCCTCCAGCAGATGCGTGGCGAAGGCGTGGCGCAGGACGTGCGGACTGACCCCCGCGGGATCGACCCCGGCGCGCGCCGCCAGTTCGCGCAGCATCTGGAACAGCCGTACGCGCGACACATGCGCCTTGCCCGACGGGAACAGCCAGGGCGCTCCGTCGGCGAGCAGCGGCAGCCAGCGATCGAGCGCTTCGCGCGCCCGGTCAGACAGCGGCACCAGCCGTTCCTTGTCGCCCTTGCCGCGCACGATCAGAAATTGCCGTTCGCCCGCAACTGCACGGCGCGGCAGCGACGCCAGCTCGCTCGCGCGCAGTCCCGAACCATAGAGAAGTTCGAGCAGCAGCAGCATGCGCACCGCGTTCGCGGGCGCCGCCTCTCCCGCCGCCTCTTCGCTCGCCTGCGCGAACAGCCGGTCGACATCGCCGTGCGACAGGATGCGCGGCAGCGGACGGCGCGTGGCGGGACGCGCGATATCGAGCGCCGGATTGTCGGCGCGCTCGCCCTCATCCTCCAGAAAGGCGAAGAATTGCCGCAGCGCCGACAGTTTGCGCGCCGCGCTGCTCGCCGCAAGCGTGCGATATTCGGCCATCAATGCACGCAGCGCGGCGGCGTCGGCAGCGCCGAGCGAACCGCGCACCAGTTCGGCTGCCTGTTCGAGATCGCGGCGATAGGCCAGAATGGTGTTGCGCGATGCCCCGCGCTCGGCGGACATCATCTCGAGGAAGCGGTCGATCAGGCGCGCGTCAGACACGCACCAGCGCTTCGGCCGCGATCATCCGGGCTTCGGCGTCGAGCCCGACGTCGTGCAGCGCCCGGACGATATGATAGAGGTGATAGGGCGGTATCTTGTCCCATTCGCCTTGCATCCCGGCCGCGGCAAGCAGCGCGACCATGCCGGGTTCGCGCCGCTCGGCGGCTTCGGAAATCGCGCGCGTCCAGCGCGTCTGCTTGCCCAGATCGACGCCCAGATCGCTCGCCGCCGACGATGCCTGCCCGGCATCGATGCGGCCGAGGCCCGCGAGACCCGCAAGCAGGAATTTCGACCGCAAGGAGTCGGCACTTTCGTCGTCGCTGGCGAAACTGCCGATCGACCCCGCGCCGACGCCGGTCAGCGGGCGCGGCGACCCGACCGCCATGATGCCCCAGCCGTGGCCGCCGACCGACAGTTTCGACACCCATTGCATCGCGCGATTGTCATATCCCGCGGTCAGCATCGATCCCAGCAATTGCCACGGATCGGCGCCGACATCGGCGCCGGTTGGAAGCGCGGCGGCCGCCCGCGCAGTTGCGACGAGCGCGGCATAGCGCGCCGTCGCGCCGGTACCCGCGGTCCAATAATCCTCCATCGCCGTATAGCGATCGGCGGCGTTGGCGCCGCTGAACGCGCTGCGCAGCAGGTCGGTCTGCGCCGCGAGCGCTTCGGCGGGCTCCTCCTCGCTCGATGCAGCGCTGAGCAGCGAGACATAGGCTTCACTCGACAACACGCCGCGCGACGCGGCATAGGGAGCGGCAGCGATGCGGTCGCCGATCGGCGTCATCGGCGCGAGCACCGTCCAGCTCCGGATGGAACCGGCCTCCGTGGCACGCAGCGGGGCCGGAATGTCGATTCCCGTCGCGGTCGCCAGACCAAAGCGCCAGCTCGTCAGACGCCCCACCTTGTCCCATTCGATCGTCGTCGAACGGCGGCCGGCGCCCGTTGCGCCGAGCACACGTTCGGCGAGCAGAATGTCAAAATTGCTGATCTTGCCGCTTGACCGTACCCGGCCGATCGCCCAGCCCGCGGGTCCGGCCTCGCCCGACATCCCGGCGCACATCGCCGCGGCGAGCCGCCAGCTTTGTTCGTCGCCATGGGCAAGCCCTGCGGGGACGTATGGACAAAGCCCCGACGGATCGGCATTCGCCAGATAGGTCTGCTGCGCGGTCGCGACGAGCCGCGGGGTCGCGCGGTCATAATCGACCGACTGCACGATCATCCGCGCGGTGGTCGATTCGCCGAGCCGCAAAAGCAGCCCCGCGCGGTCGGCGGCAAGGTCGGCGCCGCTGATCGTATCGGGCGTGTCGATCGCAGACGCGAGCGCGCGGCGCAGCAATATCTGACCCCAGCGCGAGGCGACCTGACCGCGCATGCTGCGCATGATCGCCGCCGCATATTGGCCGCGCACACCAAAGGCATCGGGCGCCATCCCGCCGGTTTCGGGCGTCAGCGGCCCGACCCGCGTCAAAAGCCGGCGCGCGCCGGGCGGCAGGTCGTATTTGAGCTGGCCGGAGGTCCCTTCCTCGACATCGCTGGCCTCATCGCCCGTGTCGGTGTCGGTGTCGCCGCTGTCGAGCGTCGCGACGGTTGACGGCGCAAGGGTCGTCGCACCGCTCTGGCCGCCTTTGGGTGCGGCGGTCGATGATGGTGCCGGGGTCGGCGATGGCGTCGGTGCCGGGCGCGGTGCGGGCGTATCGGCGGGCTTGCCGAAGCCTTCGGGCCGAGCATTTTCTTTGTCATCGTGCCGCGCTTTCGGCAATCTTATCGGTCACGTCCACCTCAATCATCTTCGCCTCGATCGGTCGTCCGAGCCAATAGAGGAACAGACCGAACGCCAGCAGCAGCGCCAGGGCGAAAATCCCGGCGACCCAGCGCCCTTTTCCCGATCCTTGCGTTGCGCGCAATATCCTGTGCCACCCGTGCCGGCTCGACCCAAATTTGCGCGGCGCAGCAAAATCATTGTTCCGCGCGGTTCCTGCGGTATAGCCGCGCGCACCATGTCGCGAAACCCGAAAAGCCCGGCCCCGGACATCGCGCCCGCAATTCGCGCGCGGCCGATCGTGCTCGTCGGGTTGATGGGATCGGGCAAATCGACAATCGGCCGCCGCCTGGCGCAGCGCCTCGGAATGCGCTTCGCCGACGCCGACGACGAGATCGAACGCGCCGCCGGCATGACGATATCCGACATTTTCGCGCGCTTCGGCGAAGCGCATTTCCGCGATGGCGAACGCCGCGTGATCGCGCGCCTGCTCGCCGGTCGGCCGCTGGTGCTCGCGACGGGCGGCGGTGCCTTCATGAACGACGAGACGCGCGCGCTGATCCTGGGCAAAAGCCTGTGCATCTGGCTCGATGCCGACGTCGCGACCCTGGTCGAGCGCGTCGGACGCCGCAGCCATCGCCCGCTGCTCAAGGACCGCGATCCCGGCGAGGTGCTGCGCGAACTCGCCGCGATCCGCAATCCTGTTTATGCCGAAGCGCATATCCGCGTCAGCTCGGCAAGCAATCCGCACGAACATACGGTGCGCGCGATCCTGGAGGCGCTGTCGCAATGGAAACCGCAATGACCAGACTGACCGTCGAACTTGGCGCGCGCAGCTATCCGATCCTGATCGGCGAGGGACTGCTCGACGAATTGGGCGCGCATGTCGCCCCGCTACTGAAGCGTCCGCGCACGATGATCGTCACCGATACCCATGTCGCCGATGCCTATCTGGCCAAGGTCGGTGCCGCGCTGGGTGCAGAGGGCATCTCGTTTTCCTCGCTCGTCCTGCCCGCAGGCGAAGCAACGAAAAGCTGGGAGGGACTGGCGCGGCTGACCGAATGGCTGATCGGCGAAGGCGTCGAACGCAGCGACCATGTGATCGCACTCGGCGGCGGCGTGATCGGCGATCTCGTCGGTTTTGCGTGCAGCATCGTCAAGCGCGGCTGCGCCTTCATCCAGGTGCCGACGACATTGCTTGCGCAGGTCGACAGCAGCGTCGGCGGCAAGACCGCGATCAACGTCCCTGCCGGCAAGAATCTGATCGGCGCCTTTCATCAGCCGGCGCTGGTCGTCATCGACCCCGCGACGCTGACCACCCTGCCGCGCCGCGAACTCGGCGCGGGCTATGCCGAAGTCGTCAAATATGGCCTGATCGACGACGCGGACTTCTTTGCCTGGTGCGAGGCGAATGGTGCCGCTCTGCTGGCTGGCGATGCCGCCGCGCGCGCCTATGCGATCGCGCACAGCGTCGCGGCGAAGGCCCGGATCGTCGCCGCTGACGAACGCGAAACGCAGGATATCCGTGCGCTGCTCAATCTCGGCCACAGCTTCGGCCACGCGCTCGAGGCCGAAACGGGCTATTCAGAGCGGCTGCTCCACGGCGAAGCGGTTGCGGCGGGCATGGTCCTCGCGCATCGGTTTTCGGCGGCGAAGGGCCTGTGCTCCGCCGCCGATGCCGAACGCGTACGCGCGCATCTGGCGAGCGTCGACCTGCCGCACAGCCTGGCCAGCGCGGGCATCAACGCCGGCGGCGCCGCGCTTGCCGCGCATATGGCGCATGACAAGAAGGTACGCGGCGGCAAACTGCCGCTGATCCTGACGCGCGGCATCGGGCAGAGTTTCGTCACCGACGAATATGGGCTCGATAGCGTTGCGGATTTTCTAGACGCGCAAGCGGGTTAGGCGCCAGACGCCGCGGTCAGCAGACGCGTCACGCCGACTCGGGGTCGGCCGCCTGCATCGCTTCCTCGTCGCGCGCGGCGGCCTTTGCCTCCTGACGCCGCTGGCGCAATTTTTCCAGCACGCTGGCCGACTCGCGGCCACCGCCGGGCTTGAAGCGGTGATCCTTGCCCGCCGCGAGGTCGCCTTCGTCCATTTGCGCGGCGAGGCGGGTCGCGTCGAGCTGGCGCAGCGCCGCCTCGACATCTTCCATCTGGCGCGGATCGACGTCGAGCTTTTCGAGCGCCATCAGGCCGAGCGCGATCGAGCTTTCGAACACCTCGCGCACCGCGCCTCCAGTTCCCGCGCCCTCGATCGCCATCAACTGGCGCCGGTCGAAAACGCGCGTCAATATCTTCGCCTGCGGGAAGGCTTCCACGATCGGACGCAATACTTCGGCATCAACCGTGGCGTCGTCGATGCAATAGATGATGACCCGCGCCTCCTCCGCGCCCGCTCGGCGAAGCAGGTCGAGCCGCAGCCCGTCACCGAAATAGACCTTGGTGTCGAACCGGCCGGACAATTCGATCTGGCTCGGCTTCTTGTCGATCAGCGTGACCGAACAATCGACCGCGTGGAGCATCTGCGCGACGATCTGGCCGAAGCGGCCATAGCCGATGACGAGCGCCGAGCCGCGCGGCGCATCGTCGGGTCCTTCGAGTTCGTCGCCATCGCGATCGGGCGAGAATTCGAGGTTGCGGGCGAACAGCATCAGGAACGGCGTCGATACCATCGACAGTGTTACCACCGCGCTGAACAGGCTCGCCGCCTCGGGCGCGATAAGCAGCGCGTCGGCGGCCTGGGTAAAGAGCAGGAAGCCGAATTCGCCGCCCTGGCTGAGCAACAGCGCGAGGCCGAGCGCGGTTTTCCACGATTTGCCGAACGCGCGCACGAGCAGCGTCAGCACCACGACCTTGACCGCAACCAGACCCGCCGCGAGCAGCAGGACGCGCAGCGGATCGGCGAGGATCACATTGACGTCGAGCACCATGCCGACGGCGAGGAAGAACAGGCCGAGCAAGATCAGGCGGAACGGCTCGACATCGGCCTCTATCTCGTGGCGATATGGCGAATCGGCGAGCATCACCCCCGCGACGAAGGCGCCGAGCGCGGTCGAAACATGCAGGCTGTGCATCAGCGCCGAACTCGCCAGCACGACGAGCAGGCCGACGACGACGAACAGCTCGCGCTCGCCATAGCGCGCGACGAGACGCAGCAGCGGATTGACGACGAACCGGCCGGCGAGGACCAGCCCGGCGATGGCCAGCAGCGTATAAAGCGCCAACAGCGTGCCCGGCGGCGCCGAAGGATCGGCGGGCGCCCGCGACAGCGCGGCGATGATCGTGATCATCGGGACGATCGCCAGATCCTGAAAGAGCAGGATCGAAAAGGCTTTCTCGCCGAAAGGCGAGTTGATCCGGCCCGAGCTCTTGAGGCTCGGCAGCACCTGCGCCGTCGACGACAGCGCGAGCGGCAGGCCGAGCGCGAGCGCCGCCGCGGGGCTGAAGCCGAGCGTAACGAAGATCAGCGCGGTCAGAATCAGCCCGGTGACGACAACCTGCGCCAGGCCGAGCCCGAAGATGGCGCGGCGAAGTTGCCACAGCCGCCGCGGATGCAGTTCGAGGCCGACGAGGAACAACAGGAAGGCGATGCCGATCTCGGCAATCTGCAGCTTCGATTCGCCGCCGCCGACAAGGCCCAGACCGTGCGGCCCGACGAGCGCGCCGGCGATCAGATAGCCGAGCACCGCGCCAAGCCCCAAACGGCGGAAGATCAGCACGAACAGCGTCGCAACGCCCAACAGCACCGCGCCTTCGAACAACAGCGTATCGGTCGGGGTGCGCGCCGCCACCTCGGTGACGGCGGGCGCCGTTGCCGCGAGGAGCAAAGTCATGCCGTCACCTCATCGTCCTCAAGCGCGGCGATGGCGACATCGAAGGGCAGCAATATAGCGCCCTGCCGCGCCGGATAGTCGCGCGCCGGCGCAAGCAGGTCGAAGCCGGGCCAGTCGGGCATCGCGCCCTCGCCCGCGAACCAAGCGGCGATGGCGTCGCGCGCGGCGCGAATATCGCCGAGCGCGCGGCCGGGCGCGTGACGTGCGACCAGCGCCGCCGACGCCTGCCCCAGCGCGCAGGCTTCGACGTGGAGGCCAACCTTCGTCACCCGTCCGCTTTCGTCAGCGTCGAGGTCGAGGATGATCGCGCTGCCGCACAGCGGCGCGCGCGCCGAGATATGATGCCGCGCCTCGGGCAGCGGCGGGTAATCGGCATTGGCGACGGCGAGCGCCAATATGTCGCGGTTATACAGCGGTGCGCTCATTTCGCCGCCGCGTCGGGCGCGTCCTGCTTCACGCTCGCGCTTTCGGCGGCGCGCGCTTCGGCCCGCCGTTCGGCGATCACCTTGCTCAGCGCGGCGCTGGTCGCGTTGAGTGCGGGATAGGTGCGGCTCTGCTCCATCCATTCGGGACGCTGCGCATTGCCATAGCCGATGTCATAGAGAAGCGTAACGAGCATGAAGCCGATCGCGGCGATCAATAGCCCCTTCACCGCCCCGAAACCCGCACCGAGCCCACGGTCGATACCGCCGACGATCGAGGCACGGCTGCGCTGCCCCATCGCCCGCGACCCCCATTTGGCGAGGCCGAAGACGATACCGAAAAGCAGAACGAAGGCGAGCATCGCAGCTCCGCCCGCGGTTCCGACCCAACGCGACACGAACTCGGTCACTGCCGGATGAAAAAAGCGCACCGCCGCGATCGCCAGCACCCAGGCGAGCAGCGTCGTCACCTCCTGCACCAGCCCGCGCGAAAAACCGAGCACTGCGCCGCCACCGACCAGCGTCAGCACGATGATATCCAGAGCCGTCAGACTTCCCATCTGCCGGTCGCTAGTCGCGCCCGAGCATCAGGTCAACGAGTTCGCCGAGCCGCGTGAAGCCGGTAACGCCGATGCCGTTCACAGCCTTCATCCCCTTCGGTCCCCAGCCCCTTGAAAAACCGAGCTTCGCGGCTTCGCGCAGGCGCAGCGCGTCGTGCGCGACAGGGCGAATTTCGCCCGACAGCGACAATTCGCCGAAGACGATCGCATCAGCAGGAACCGGTCGCTCGCTGAAAGCCGAAATCAGCGCCGCCGCGACCGCAAGATCGGCGGCGGGATCGGTGAGGCGGTAGCCGCCCGCAATGTTGAGATAAACCTCGGCGCCGCCCATCTGGAGCCCGCAGCGCGCTTCGAGCACCGCAAGCACCATCGCCAGCCGCCCGCTATCCCAGCCGACGACGGCGCGGCGCGGCGTCGCGCCGCTCGCCAGCCGCACGGTCAGCGCCTGCACCTCGACCAGCACTGGGCGCGTCCCCTCCAGCGCGGGGAATACGACCGATCCCGGCACGTCGCGGCTGCGGTCGGTCAGGAACAGGCTGGACGGATTGGCGACTTCGCCCAGCCCTTCCTCGCCCATCGCGAAGACGCCGATTTCGTCGGTGCCGCCGAAGCGGTTCTTCACGGCGCGCAGGATGCGATACTGGTGACTGCGCTCGCCCTCGAACGCCAGCACCGTATCGACCATATGTTCGAGGACGCGCGGACCTGCGATCGTGCCATCCTTGGTGACATGCCCGACGAGGACGATCGCGGCGCCGCCGTCCTTGGCATAGCGGATCAGTTCCTGCGCGCTCGCGCGGACCTGACTCACCGTTCCCGGCGCGCTGTCGATGAGGTCGCTGTGCATCGTCTGGATCGAATCGATGACCACGAAATCGGCGTCGCGGCTGTCGAGCGTCGCCAATATGTCGCGCACCGACGTCGCGCTCGCCAGCGCGACCGGCGCGTCGCCGAGCCCCAGCCGCTGCGCGCGCAGCCGCACCTGACCCGCCGCTTCCTCGCCGCTGATATAGACGACCGACTTGCCCGCCTTCGCGAGCCGCCCGGCCGCTTGCAACAACAAGGTCGACTTGCCGATCCCCGGATCGCCGCCGATCAGCGTCGCCGATCCGGCGACGAAGCCGCCGCCGAGCGCCCGGTCGAATTCGGCGATGCCGCACAGCATCCGCTCCGGCATCGGGCTATGCTCGCCCAGCGTCTCGAGCGCCAGTGACCGCCCGCCTTTCGACAGATCGTGCTTGGCCGAAAAGACGGTTTCGCTCGCCTCTTCGACCAGGGTATTCCACTCGCCGCAATCGGCGCATTGCCCCTGCCACCGGTACGAGACCGACCCGCAATTCTGGCAGACATATTGACGCTTCGCTTTGGCCATGCGGATCGCATAATCGGAACAAAGATGGAACGCCAGCGCTTTCCTCTCGGTCATTGCGAGGAGCGTAGCGACGCGGCAATCTCCCGCTCTCGACTTTGCGCAAGCCGATGGCTGGAGATTGCTTCGCTTCGCTCGCAATGACGATCAAACCGCTTTACGGCAGCTTCAAACCCGAATCACCTTCGCACAGGAAAGCTCCGCGCCATGAAATTCTTTGCCGACACCGCCGAAATCGCCGACATCAAGGAACTGGCCGCAACGGGGCTGCTCGATGGCGTGACCACCAACCCGTCGCTGATCGCCAAGTCGGGCCGCGACTTCAAGGAAGTGACGAAGGAAATCTGCGCACTCGTCGATGGCCCGGTCTCGGCAGAGGTCGTTGCGCTCGATCATGAAACGATGATGAAGGAGGCCGAAATCCTCCGCAAGATCGCCGACAATGTCTGCATCAAGGTGCCGCTGACGATCGACGGGCTCAAGACCTGCAAGGCGCTGACCGGCGACGGCACGATGGTCAACGTCACGCTCTGCTTCTCGGCGACGCAGGCGCTGCTCGCGGCAAAGGCGGGTGCGACCTTCGTTTCGCCGTTCGTCGGCCGCCACGACGACAATGGTTTCGACGGCATGCAGTTGATCGCCGACATCCGGCTGATCTACGACAATTATGCCTTCGAGACCGAAATCCTGGTCGCGAGCGTGCGCCACGGCATCCATGTCCTTGAAGCCGCCAAGATCGGCGCCGATGTGATGACTGCGCCGCCGTCGGTCATCAAGGGATTGTTCAAGCATGTCCTGACCGAAAAGGGCATCGAAGGCTTCCTGGCCGACTGGGCCAAGACCGGGCAGTCGATCTGACCCCTACAAAACCCAAAACAGTCGTGTGTCCCCGCGAGGGCGGGGATCCATCTCCCGTCGGCTCAAAATGGCACCTTCCGGAGATGGGCTCCCGCCTTCGCGGGAGCACACCGTTATTTGGCTCTGCTTTCCAGTTGACGTAAACGTCAACCTCCCGCGATACTCGTCCGAAAGGGAGAGATTCGCGATGACCGACACCACCATTCTTACCGAGCGCCGCGGCCATGTGTTGATCGTCACGATCAACCGGCCCGAGGCGCGCAATGCGGTCAATGCCGCGGTCCATGTCGGCATCGGCACCGCACTCGAAACCGCCGAGGCCGATCCCGAAATCCGCGCCGTCGTCATCACCGGCGCGGGCGACAAGAGCTTTTGCGCCGGCGCCGACCTCGTCGCCCTGTCGCGCGGCGAGAGCCTCGGGCCGTCGGACCCCGATCAGCTTGCGTGGGGCTTCGCGGGCATGGTGTCGCACCCGATCTCGAAGCCGATCATCGCCGCGGTCAACGGCTTCGCTTTCGGCGGCGGCTGCGAGATCGCGCTGATGAGCGACATTATCGTCGCCGCCGATCATGCGCAATTCGGCCTGCCCGAAGTCAAGGTCGGGCTGTTCGCCGCTGCGGGCGGTGCCTTCCGCCTTGCGCAGCAGATGCCGCGCAAGCTGGCGATGGAGCATATGCTGACCGGCGACCCGATCCCCGCCGCGCGCGCCGCGCAATTCGGCCTCGTCAACCATGTCGTCCCGCTCGCCGAACTGATGCCGACCGCGCTTGCGCTAGCCGACAAGATTGCCGCCAACGCGCCGCTATCGGTGCAGGCATCGAAGCGCGTCGCACTTGGCATCCAGGACGGCCGCATCGCCGCCGACGCGCCCTATTGGGAGCACAACACACTGGAACGCAGCGCCTTGATGCGCAGCGAAGACGCGCGCGAAGGCCCGCGCGCCTTTGCCGAAAAGCGCAAGCCCGAATGGAAAGCGCGCTGATATGACCATGACCGATCCCGAGCGCATTCCCGTCATCATCGGCGTTGGCCAGGTCAACGACCGCCCCGCCGACCCCGACGAAGGGCTCGACTCGCTCGGGCTGATGGTCGCGGCGCTGCGGGTCGCCGCCGAAGACGCCGGCGTGCCGCTCGCCGAGATCGACAGCCTCGCGATCGTCGACCAGATCAGCTTTCACAGCCTCGGCAAACTGCCCGAACCGCTGGCCGCCGCCATCGGCGCCAGCCCGGCGATCAATTACCAGTCGGCGGCGCCACACGGAGATACGCCGGTACGCCTGCTCAACGAAGCGGCGAACCGCATCGGCGCGGGCGAGGTGAAGCTCGCGGCTATCGTCGGCGCCGAGGCGCTGCGCACCGCGGCGGGCCGCGCCGCCAAGGCCGCGAGCGGCGAGGACAAGAGCTATAACGCGATCCGCAAGGTCGCGACGCGGCGCGAGCCCGATTATGCGCAAAAGCACGGCCTCGCGGCGCCGGTCGACGCCTATCCGCTCTATGAAAATGCGACGCGCGCCGCATGGGGCCAGAGCCTTGCCGAAGCGCAGGGCGAGAGCGCCGAAATCTGGTCGCGCTTTTCGGCGGTTGCGGCGGCAAACGAAGGCGCCTGGATCCGCAAGCCCGCAACCCCTGCCGACATTCTGCGCGTCGACGAGCGCAACCGGCCGATCGCCTTTCCTTATTCCAAGTTGATGGTCGCCAATTCGTCGGTCAATCAGGGTGCGGGCTTCCTCGTCGCCAGCCTGGCCGAAGCGCGCCGCCGCGGCCTATCCGAGGACCGGCTGATTTACGTGGGCATGGGCGCCGCGGCGAAAGAGCCGCCGAGCATCCTCCGCCGCGACCGCTATACCGGCAGCGTCAGCATGGAAACCTCGATCAACCGCACGCTCGCGCTCAACGGCATGACCGCGCAGGATTTCGATTTCGTCGAGCTCTACAGCTGCTTCCCCTGCGTGCCGAAGATGGCACGCCGCACGCTCGGCTGGCCGGTCGACCGCCCCGCGACGGTGTTCGGCGGGCTGACCTTCGGCGGCGGCCCGATCGCCAATTATATGAGCCACGCCATCGTCTCGATGGTGGAAAAACTCCGCCGCGAAGGCCGCTACGGCTTCCTCTTCGCCAATGGCGGCTTCGCCACCGACAATCATTGCATTGTGCTGGGCAAGGAGCCGATCGCCGCCGCCAGCTTCCCGCAGGATTTCGACTATCAGGCCGAAGCCGAGGCCAAGCGCGGACCGGTGCCGGATCTGGTAGAAGATTATGCGGGGCCGGCAACGATCGAGAGCTACACGATCTTTTATGGCCGTGACGGTGCGCCAAGGGCGGGCGTGGTGGTGGCACGGACTCCGGCAGGAGAGCGCACGCTCGCACATGTCGATGTGGAGGATGCGGCGATGTTGGCATTTCTGACCGACGGCAAGGCCGAACCGGTCGGTGCAGCGGGCCAGATAGTGGCGCTCGACGAAGGCTTCGGATGGCGGGCAGGCTGACGAAACTTGTCGTTGCGAGGACCCGAAGGCGACGCGGCAATCCCCAGCTATCGACCTTGCGCTAGCCGACAGCTGGAGATTGCTTCGCTTCGCTCGCAATGGCGAGGATTGCTAACCCAGATCGAAACTGACCCCCTGCGCGAGCGGAAGCGCATCGGAATAATTCACCGTGTTCGTCGCGCGGCGCATATATTGGCGCCACGCATCCGACCCGCTCTCGCGTCCGCCGCCGGTTTCCTTCTCGCCGCCGAACGCTCCGCCGATCTCGGCGCCCGATGTGCCGAGATTGACGTTGGCGATGCCGCAATCGCTCGCGGCCAGGAAGCGCTCGGCTTCGCGCAGGTCGGTGGTGAAGATCGCCGATGACAGTCCCGCCGCCACATCATTGTGCAGACGGATCGCGGTGTCGAGATCGTCGTAGCGCATGACATAGAGGATCGGCGCGAACGTCTCCTCCAGCACCGGGCCGGCCTGGCCGGGCATTTCGACCAGTGCGGGACGGACATAATAGCTCGCGCCGTCGCCGACCCGCTCGCCGCCATGCACGACGCCGCCTGCGGCCTTGGCCGCCGACAGCGCTGCCTGCATCGCCTCATAGGCAGCGCGGTCGATCAGCGGGCCGACCAGCACCGTGCTTTCCAGCGGATTGCCGACGCCGACGCTGGCATAGGCCGCCTTCAACCGCGCGACGAAGCCGTCATAGATGCTGTCGTGGACGAACAGCCGCCGCGTCGTCGTGCAGCGCTGCCCCGCGGTGCCCATCGCGCCGAAGGCGACGCCGCGCAGCGCAAGGTCGAGGTCGGCCGATGGCGCAACGATCACGCCGTTATTACCGCCCAGTTCGAGGATCGCACGCGCGAACCGCTGCGCGAGGCGCGGCGCCACCGCGCGGCCCATGCGCGTCGACCCCGTCGCCGAAACGAGCGCGACGCGGACATCGTCGACAAGCGCCTCGCCTGTCTCGCGCCCGCCGATCAGAACCTGCGACAATCCCGCGGGCGCATCGCCGAACCGCCGCAACGCGCGCTCGAAAATCGCCTGCGTCGCCAAGGCGGTAAGCGGCGTCTTTTCGGAAGGCTTCCAAACCACACTGTTGCCGCAGACGAGCGCGAGCGCGGCATTCCATGCCCAGACCGCGACCGGAAAATTGAAGGCGGAGATGACGCCCACGACGCCCAGCGGGTGCCATATCTCCATCATCCTGTGCCCGGGTCGCTCGGTCGCGATGGTGAGGCCGTGAAGCTGGCGCGACAGGCCGACAGCAAAGTCGCAGATGTCTATCATCTCCTGCACCTCGCCCGCGCCTTCGGACGGAATCTTGCCGGCTTCGATCGTCACCAGCGTCGCAAGATCATCCTTGGCGGCGCGCAGTTCTTCGCCGAACAACCGCACCAGTTCGCCGCGGCGTGGGGCGGGCACGTCGCGCCACGCGCGGAACGCCGCACCGGCGGCCGCGAGCGCGGCGTCGGTGTCGGCGGCATCGGCGATCCGCACCGCCGCGATCTGCTCACCGGTCAGCGGCGAATGGGACGGCATCGAACCCTGGGTGTACAGCGCGTGCTCCACGCCGAGCGTATCGAGCAGGCCTGCTGTCATTTTCTCGATCCCGGCCATCCTTCGTCCTTTCGTCCACGCCATCGGGCAGCCGCATAATACTCCTCCCCCGTTCGTGTCGAGCGAAGTCGAGACACTACGACGGCGCGCAATGACGATAGGGCATCTCGACTTCGCTCGATGCGAACGGCTAAGGGGATAGCAAATAGAGGAGAGATGCAGTGTCCGAACTACCCCCCTCCGAACCCTTCGTCCCCGTGCCCGCCGATGCCGCCGCGAACACGCATTGCAGCGCGGCCGATTATGACCGGCTCTACGCCGCCAGCATCGACGATCCCGACGGTTTCTGGGCCGATCAGGCGCAGCGCATCGACTGGATGACGCCGCCAACGAAGATCGCGGGCTGGTCCTACGATCCCGTCAGCATCAAATGGTATGAGGACGGCGTTCTCAACCTCTGCCACAATGCGCTCGACCGCCATGTCGCCGCGGGCCATGGGATGCGCACCGCGATCATCTTCGAACCCGACGCCCCCGATGGCGAGGTGCGGCACATCAGCTATGCCGCGCTGCTCGCCGACACGATCCGCATGGCCAACACGCTCAAGAAGATGGGCGTCCGCAAGGGCGACCGCGTCACCATCTATATGCCGATGATCCCCGAAGGCGCGATGGCGATGCTCGCCTGCGCGCGCATCGGCGCGATCCACAGCGTCATCTTCGGGGGTTTTTCGCCCGAGGCGATCCACGGGCGGATCGAAGATTGCGGCAGCGACTGGGTGATCTGTGCCGACGAAGGACTGCGCGGCGGCAAGACGATCCCATTGAAGGCCAATGTCGACAAGGCGCTCGAGCGCGTCGACGTAAAGGGCGTGCTCGTCATCGCGCACACCGGCGGCGACGTCGCGATGCGCGAAGGCCGCGACCATTGGTACGATGCGTTGTCGGCCGATGTCGACGCCGACTGCCCGTGCGAGCCGATGGGCGCCGAAGATCCGCTGTTCATCCTCTACACCTCAGGATCGACGGGTAAGCCCAAGGGCGTGCTGCACACTGTCGGCGGCTACAGCGTGTGGACCGCATCTACCTTCTGGTACGGGTTCGATTATCGGCCGGGCGAAATCTTCTGGTGCACCGCCGACATCGGCTGGGTCACGGGGCACAGCTATGTCGTCTACGGCCCGCTTCAGAATGGCGCGACGACGCTGATGTTCGAAGGCGTCCCCAACTACCCCGATCACGATCGCTTCTGGCAGGTCGTCGACAAGCATCGGGTCAACATTCTCTACACCGCGCCGACCGCGATCCGCGCGCTGATGCGCGAAGGCGACGATTATGTGACGCGCCACGACCTCTCGACGCTCCGGCTGCTCGGCAGCGTCGGAGAACCGATCAATCCCGAGGCATGGCGCTGGTATCACCAGCTCGTCGGCAAGGGCCGCATCCCCGTCGTCGATACCTGGTGGCAGACCGAGACCGGCGGCATCATGATCACGACGCTTCCCGGCGCGCATCCGATGCAGCCGGGCAGTGCGGGGCGCCCCTTCTTCGGGGTTCGGCCGCAACTCGTCGACGCCGACGGTGCGGTGCTTGCCGACGAGCAGGTCGGCGGCGCGACGGAGGGCAATCTGTGCATCACGCATAGCTGGCCGGGGCAGGCGCGGACGGTCTATGGCGACCATGACCGCTTCATCCAGACCTATTTTTCGACCTACAAGGGCAAATATTTCACCGGCGACGGCTGCCGCCGCGATGCCGAGGGCTATTGGCGGATCACCGGGCGGGTCGACGATGTCATCAACGTCTCGGGCCACCGCATGGGCACTGCCGAGGTCGAAAGCGCGCTCGTGCTGCACGATCTGGTCGCCGAAGCCGCGGTCGTCGGCTTTCCGCACGACATCAAGGGCCAAGGCATCTACGCCTATGTCACACTCAACGCCGGGGTTGAGCCGACCGAAGAGATTGCCGCCGCGCTACGGCAGCAGGTGCGCACGGAAATCGGCCCGATCGCGACGCCCGACCATATCCACCTGACCCCCGCCCTTCCCAAGACCCGGTCGGGCAAGATCATGCGGCGGATTCTGCGCAAGATCGCGGAGAATGACTTCGGCTCGCTCGGCGACACGTCGACGCTGGCGGACCCGAGCCTGGTCGACGGGCTGATCGAAGGCCGGAAGAACCGGTAACCCTAACCCCTCCCGCAAGCGGGAGGGGGATTTAGAAATGAAAGTCCGGCAGTTCGGCTAGCGCGATGCCCAGCGCTTCGGCCCAGCCGTGCGACACATTGTGGAAATAGGGATCGTCGCGTTCGAAGCGGCGTTCGTGGACGCCGTGGAAATCGTCGCGTTCGTGGACCTTGAGGTCGATCGGCAGGTCGACCCCGGCGTTGGCGCGGATCGTCGAATCGAACGAGACGCACAGCAGCTTGACCGCATCCTCAAACGACATGGCGGGATCGTAGGACCGCACGATGATTGGGCGGCCATATTTGGTTTCGCCGATCTGGAAGAAGGGATTGTCCTCCCCCGCTTCGATGAAATTGCCCTCGGGATAGATCAGGAACAGGCGCGGTTCGGCGCCGGCAATCTGCCCGCCGACGATCAACGAGGCGCGAAAGATCGATTCGGCGGCCGGCCCTTCGGCGCCATAGCGCAGCACGATCTGGCGCAGCGTCTCGCCGATGATCGTCGCCACCTGGAACATCGACGGCGCCTGCAGGATCGACGGTTGGCGCTCTTCGGGTGCCTTGGTGCGTTCGTCGAGCAGGCTGACGACCGCTTGCGTCGTCGCCAGATTGCCCGCCGACATCAGCGTGATCACGCGCTCGCCCGGCACATGCCAGCTTCGCATCTTGCGCACCTGCGATATGTCGTCGACGCCGGCGTTGGTGCGAGTGTCCGACATGAACACCAGCCCCTTGTTTAAACGCATGCCCACGCAATAGGTCATCGAATCCCCGTCCCGCCCCTGTGCTGTCCCGATTATTGCTGCACCTGCAATTGGACAACCAGATTTTCCTGCGCCGCACCATAGCGCATGCCGCGAACGGGGGCGGCATCGCGATAGTCGAGCCCCGTTGCGACACGGATATAGCGCTGGTCGGGCGAATGGCCGTTGCTGACGTCGAAGCCGATCCAGCCGATATGGTCGAAATAGGCCTCGGCCCAGGCGTGGGTCGCGTCCTGATGGGTGCGGTCGTCCATGCTGAGATAGCCCGACACATAACGCGCGGGATGGCCCAGATGGCGCATCGCGGCGATGAAGATATGGGCGTGATCCTGGCACACCCCGCCCTCGCCCCCCAGCGCCTGTTCTGCGGTCGTCTCGGCATCGGTGACGCCGATGCGATAGGCCAGCCGGTCGAGGATCGCCGCCGACAGCGCATGCGCGCGTTCGATATCGTTCGCAAAGTCGCGGCCCAATCCGGCGGTCAGCGCGCGCACGCCCCGTCCCGCACGGGTCAGCGGCGTCGGGCGGAGGAAGGTCCACAGCGGCATCGCCCCGCGGTGCGCGCCGATCACCCCGTCGGTGGTGAGCAGTTCGACCGCGCCGTGGCAGCGGATGACAAGTTCGGCATCGCCGCCGTGCACCGCGATCAGATCGACGCCATTGCCGTGATGATCGACATAATGGAGCTGTTTTTCCCCGCCCTCGACCTCGATCGTCCAGTCGTGGATCCGCTGCTGGCCCGGCCGGTCCTTGGGGGTCAGGCGCAGTTGTTGCAGCGCATAGCCGACGGGGGCGTCATAGCGATAATGGGTGGTATGTTCGACACGCAGGAACATCGTCACTCCACGAAACGGTAATCGCGCTCGATCTGCATCGCGAGCGCCGAATTGGCGGACAGGAAATCGGTCAGATATTCGTGCAGACCACCATCGAAGATCGCCTGGATCGGCCCCGCGAGCTTTTGCCGGCACAGGGCATCGGCCATCCGCCCTGCCTCGGTCTCTTCGCCATAGCCGCGCTGGAGCCAGGCAAGATTGTCCTGCATCTTGGCGCAGCAAAAGGCGAGGCTGCGCGGCATCTGGCCATAAAGGATCAGGAATTCGGCGATCTTGAGCGCGCTGATCTCGGCCCCGTAGAGCCAGCGATAGGCGCGGTGCGCCGACACCGACCGCAGGATCGTCTCCCACTGCACATTGTCGATCGAGGTGCCGATATGCGCGACCGAGGGCAGCAGCAGATAATATTTTACGTCGAGAATGCGCGCCGTGTTGTCGGCGCGTTCGAGGAAGGTGCCCAGCCGCGCGAAATTATAGCCATCGTTGCGCAGCATCGTGCCGGTCAGCGCACCACGCACCTGCGCGCTCTGCTGGCGGATCGCGGCGAGCACGTCGGGCAGATCGTCCTCGCGCACCGGCCGCTTGAGCAGGTCGGTCAACGTCATCCAGCTCGTATTCACCGCCTCCCACACCTCGCGCGTCAGCGCGGTACGCGCGGTGCGCGCATTGTCGCGCGCGTGCTTGACGATCGACAGGATGCTCGACGGGTTGGCCGGGTCGCGCAGCAGGAAATCGACCACGCGCGCCGAGCTGTAATCATCGTGCGTCGCCAGGAATGCCTGATCGACCCCCGCGGTCTCCAATATCGAGCGCCATTCGGCGGGCGCCGTCTGCGACCGGGTGAGCGCGATGCGAAAGCCCGCGTCGATCAGCCGCGCATTATTCTCGCTTCGTTCAAGATAGCGCGCCATCCAGAAGAGGCTGCCTGCGGTTTTGCCTAGCATGGGCGCGCCTCCCTCCCCTCCCGCAAGCGGGAGGGGCAGCGAGGCTTGGCAGCTTGCTGTCTAGGCGCAGCGGGGTGGGTAGATCGATCGCGCTGCATGCCCACCCCGCTGCGACTAGCGAACGAGTTCCCAAGTCTCGCAGCCCCTCCGGGCGGGAGGGGGTTGAAACCGATCCCCGGGCCAAGCGCCATCCCCATCAGTCCTCCAACACCCAGGTGTCCTTGGTGCCGCCACCTTGGCTGCTGTTCACCACCAGCGATCCCCTGGTCATCGCGACGCGCGTCAGGCCGCCGGGGGTGATGGTGATGCCCTGCGGCGACATCAGGACAAAGGGACGCAGATCGACATGCCGCGGCGCAAGGCCCTTTTTGGTAAAGATCGGCACCGTCGAAAGTGACAGGGTCGGCTGGGCGATATAATTGCCGGGGTTTGCCTCCAGCTTGGCGCGGAACGCTGCGATTTCCTTCCGGCTTGCGGTCGGCCCGACGAGCATGCCATAGCCGCCCGACCCGTGCACTTCCTTCACCACCAGTTCGGGAAGCCGGTCGAGCACCTCGCGCAGATGTTCAGGCTCGCTGCATCGCCACGTCGGCACGTTGGGTAACAGCGCCTTTTCGCCGGTGTAGAATTCGATGATGTCGGGCATGTAACTATAGAGCGCCTTGTCATCGGCGATCCCGGTCCCCGGCGCATTGGCGATCGTGATGCCGCCGGCGCGATAGACGTCCCATATCCCCGGTACCCCCAGCATCGAGTCGGGACGGAAATTCAGCGGGTCGAGAAAATCATCTTCGACGCGGCGATAGAGGACGTCGATCGCGCGATAGCCCCGCGTCGTGCGCATCGCGACCCGGCCATCGACGACGCGCAGATCATGCCCTTCGACCAGTTCGGCCCCCATCTGATCGGCCAGGAAGCTGTGTTCGAAATAGGCGCTGTTGTGGATGCCCGGCGTCAACACCGCCACCGTCGGGGTACCGCCACACATCGGCGGCGCGCAGGCCGACAGCGATTTCAGGAGGTTGATCGGATAGTCGCCGACCTCGCGCACCGGCACTTTCGCGAACAGCTCGGGAAACATCTGGAGCATCGTTTCGCGATTCTCGAGCATATAGGACACCCCCGACGGGGTGCGGGCATTATCCTCCAGCACATAGAATTCGTCGGCACCGGTGCGGACGATATCGATGCCGCTGATATGGGTATAGACGCCGCCGGGCGGATCCATGCCCATCATCATCGGCAGGAAGGCATCGTTGCGCGCGATCAACGCGGTCGGCACCCGGCCGGCACGCAAAATCTCCTGCCGGTGATAAATATCGTAGAGAAAGGCGTTGAGCGCGCGCACCCGCTGTTCGATGCCGCGCGACAGGCGGCGCCACTCGCCCGCCGCGATGATCCGCGGCACGACGTCGAACGGGATCAGCCGCTCGTCGGCGTCGGCCTCGCCATAGACGTTGAAGGTAATGCCAGTGGTGCGAAAAAAGGCTTCGGCCTGCTGCGTCTTGCGCTGGATGCGCTGGGCATCCTCGGCATCGAACCATTCGCAATATTCGCGATAGGGCGGCCTGGTCCCGCCATCCCCGGTTATCATCTCGTCGAAGAAGGAAATGCTCCGACCCTTTCCACGCAACAGCCACGCCAACCGCGCACGATAAACGCGGCGCCCTGTTCCGACCTGCTACGTCGCCCGGCGGCTACACGGCCACCAAGCTTATGGGAAAGATGCTAATCGCGCCGCCGCGCGATGGCAAGCGGCCTCGTCACGGCGCGAAGGGCCGCGCGCACCGGCGCGCGGCCCCGCCGTCCTATGCCGTCAAAGCTGCCCGTGGCAGTGCTTGTACTTGCGGCCCGAACCACAGGGGCACGGCGCGTTGCGGCTGATCTCCAGCGCCGCATAGGGATTTTCGCCTTCGGGAAGATCGGGGCGCGGCACCTGCATCGGCGGCAGCGTGTCGGCGATCACGCCCAGCGAGCCGCCGTCGATATCGGCGCTGTTGTCCTCGCCCGTGAAGGGATCGATGTGCGTGGTCAGGAAGTCCGGCAGATCGGGCAGCGGCATCGGTTCGGGTTCCTGGAACTGGAAATCGATCCGCGCCACGGTGCGCGTCACATCCTCGCGGATATTCTGCAGCATCCGTTCGAACAGTGCGAAAGCCTCGGCCTTATATTCGTTGATCGGCTGTTTCTGGGCATAGGCGCGCAGGAAGATCGCCTGCCGCAGCGCGTCAAGCGTCGCGAGATGGTCCTTCCAGTGATGGTCGAGCGTCTGGAGCAGGATCGACTTTTCGATACCGCGCCAGCTTTCCTGGTCGACCTGCGCCGCCTTTTCGGCGGCAACAGCGTCGGCCATCTGCTGGATGCGTTCCTCGAAGATTTCGGCATCGACCGCATCTTCCTGCATCCATTCGTCGAACGGCGGGCTGAGATCGAGGATGTTCGCCACCCGCTCCTTCATCGCCTCGATGTCCCATTGTTCGGGATAGCTGCCCGGCGGGCACGCATCGGCGACGATCGCATTGACCGTTTCGGCACGCATCGCCGTCATCGCGTCATCGACCGTTTCGCTGTCGATGATCTCGCCGCGCTGTTCGTAGATCACCTTGCGCTGGTCGTTCATGACGTTGTCATATTCGACGACCTGCTTGCGGATGTCGTAGTTGCGCGCCTCGACCTTCTTCTGCGCGGTCTCGATCGCCTTCGACAGCCACTTCGATCCGATTGCTTCGCCATCCTCGAGATTCTTGTTCATCATCTTGGCGAACAGCGTGTCGGGACCGAAGATGCGAAGCAGATCGTCGTCGAGGCAGAGGTAGAATTTCGACAGGCCGGGGTCGCCCTGACGGCCCGAACGGCCACGCAGCTGGTTGTCGATGCGGCGACTTTCGTGGCGCTCGGTGGCGAGCACGAACAACCCGCCGGCGGCCTTCACCGCCTCACGCTCGGCGGCGACTTCCTCGCGGATTCGCGCCTCGGCGGCGTCGCGTTCGGCGCCTTCGGGCATGTCCTTCAGCTCATCCTCGATGCGGAACTCTTCGCTGCCGCCCAATTTGATATCGGTGCCGCGGCCCGCCATGTTCGTCGCGATCGTCACCGCGCCGGCGCGGCCCGCCTGCGCGACGATATGCGCTTCGCTTTCGTGGAAGCGCGCGTTGAGAACGCTGTGCGGCACGCCTTCCTTTTCGAGATAGGAGGACAGAAGCTCGGACTTCTCGATCGACACCGTGCCGACCAGCACCGGCTGGCCGCGCTCGTTCGCATCGCGGATCGTGCGTGCGATCGCGCCGAACTTGTCGGTGATATTCTTGTAGAATTCATCTTCCTCATCGATACGCGCGATCGGGCGGTTCGTCGGGATGGTGACGACGTTCATCTTGTAGATTTCGAAGAATTCGGCCGCCTCGGTCGCCGCGGTGCCGGTCATGCCGGACAGCTTGGGATACATGCGGAAATAATTCTGGAAGGTGATCGAGGCGAGCGTCTGGTTTTCGGGCTCGATATTCACGCCCTCTTTCGCCTCGACCGCCTGGTGCAGGCCGTCGGACCAGCGGCGGCCATCCATCATGCGGCCGGTGAATTCGTCGATGATGACGACCTTGCCGTCCTTGACGATATAGTCGGTGTCGCGGCGGAACATCACGATGGCTTTCAGGGCCTGGTTGACGTGATGGACGACCTGCGTGTTCTCGATGTCGTAGAGGTTGCTGCCCTGGAGCAGCCCGGCGTTTTCGAGCAATCGCTCGACATGCTCGGTGCCTTCTTCGGTCAGGCTGATCGACTTCGCCTTTTCGTCCTTCTCATAATCCTCTTCGCCGAGCTGGAGGACCACTTCGTTGACGCGGATATAGAGTTCAGATTTGTCGTCGGTCGGGCCGGAGATGATCAGCGGCGTACGCGCTTCGTCGATCAGGATCGAATCGACTTCGTCGACGATGCCGAAATTGAACGGCCGGTGGACCATCTGGGCGCGGTCGTACTTCATATTGTCGCGCAGATAATCGAAGCCCAGCTCGTTGTTCGTCGCATAGGTGATGTCGCTGTTATAGGCGGCGCGGCGTTCGGTTTCGTTGAGGTTGGGGACGATGATCCCCGTCGTCAGCCCCAGAAAGCCATAAACGGTGCCCATCCATTCGGCGTCGCGGCGGGCGAGATAGTCGTTCACGGTAACGACGTGAACGCCCTTGCTCTCAAGCGCGTTCAGATAGCAGGGCAGCGTCGCCATCAACGTCTTGCCTTCGCCCGTTGCCATTTCGGCGATTTCGCCGCGGTGCAGGACGATGCCGCCGATCATCTGCACGTCGAAATGGCGCATGCCGAGCGTGCGCTTTGCGGCTTCGCGAACCGTCGCAAAGGCTTCGGGCAGGATGTCGTCGAGCGTTTCGCCGGCATCGAGCCGGGCGCGGAACTTCGGGGTCTGCGCCTTCAATTCCTCGTCGCTCTTCGCTTCCATTTCGGGCTCGAAGGCGTTGATCTTGGCGACGGTCTTGCGGATCGAATTGACGTAGCGGTCGTTGGACGAGCCGAACAGGCTCTTGGCAATGCTGCCGAACATGGCGGATTTCCTTGGATTATCAAAAAGGGTGGCGGACGCGCCGCACGAATATGCAGAAAAAGACCCCGATCATTCGGAGCCTGGCCCGTCAGGGCAATGCCGAAAGGCTATTCGAGCGCGCGGTCGCTGCCGGTGAGGAGGCCGGGAAGATGCGGCGGGGCCGCCTTGCGCGGCTTGCCGCTGCCGCCGCTCGTCGTGCGGCGAGTCGGGGTAGCGGTGGTTGGTCGGCGTTCGCTATCGCTCGCCTCGGCCTTGTTCGCGCTTTCGGCGAGCAAGACCAGCGACCCCATTGCCACGGGCGTGGCAGGCGCCGCCATCGCCCGGTCCGCGGTCGCGAAGCCGGTGAGCAGCGCCAAAAGGGTCAGCAATAACCGCAAGAATCGCCCCTATTCCAATTCAACGCGCTGCATATAACGCGCTGCTGCATGAACATAGGGTGAAAGGAGGCGGACGTCCAGAGGCGGCGGAACGACGTGCGACGCCCTCACGCGCCGCCCGATGGGCAATCCGTGACCACCGGCCCCTTCGTCTTGGCCTTCATATCGATCGAATCGACGCGCATCGTGATGTGGCTGGACCGAAAGAATTCGGGTGAGGTTTCACAGAAGCCCGTGACGAGGGCGTCGGAAACCTGCTGCGGCGTTGCGTCGGCCCGCCATCCGTCGGGTCCGGTCACAGTAATCACCAGCGTATTGTCCTCTGCGTCCACTGCCAGGATCTGGATACCGCCCTCGAACACCATCCCGACGGTCGAGCGCATGGCTTCGACATAGTCGCCGATCGTCGGCGCGGCTTTCGGGGCCTGCGCGGTTGCAGCCGCCGGGATCGATACAACCGCCAGCGCGGCGGCCAAAAACAGCTTGTTCATCGTCTGATACTCCCCTGCGACCCGCCTTGCTCCATATCGCCGCGCGCATCGCTGTCAAAGCCCGTTTGCTTCGCGCGCCCGCGATTGCGCTTGACGGGCGCGTCAACTTCGCCTGTTCTCTACTGACAAACATGTCAGGGAGGACGGGATGGCACGGAAGGCGATATTCATCACCGGCGGCGGATCGGGCATCGGCCGCGCCACCGCGCAATATTTCGCAGCACAGGGCTGGTTCGTCGGGATCGCCGACGTCAACAAGCAGGGCATCGACGAAACCGCCGCGCTGCTTCCCGAAGGCGCATCCTCACGCCACGTCATGGATGTGCGCGACCGCGACCAGTGGAAAGCTGCGCTTGCCGAATTCGCAGCCGCCAGCGGCGGCCGCCTCGACGTCCTGTTCAACAACGCCGGCATCGGGTCTGGCGGCCAGTTCCTCGACATGCCGCCCGAAGAGGCGGACCGGCTGATTGCGATCAATTTCGGCGGCGTCGTCAACGGCATCTACATGGCGATGCCGTTGCTGCGCGCGACCCCCGGATCGGCGATCCTCAACACCGGATCGGCGTCGGGCTTCTATGGCGTCGCCGGGCTTGCCGTCTATTCGGCGACGAAGTTCGCGGTGCGCGGGCTGACCGAGGGGCTGGAGATCGAGTTCGCCAAATATGGCATCAAGGTTCGCTCGCTGATGCCCGGCTTCATCGATACGCCTTTGCTCGATCAGGTCAGCGCCGACAGCAACGAGCCCGCCCGCGACCGCCTGTCGGCGAGCGGTTTCGAAATCTCGCCGGTGCAAGATGTCGCAAAGGCAGCGTGGGATGCCGTTCACGGCGACCGCGTGCATGTCCCCGTCGGCAAGATGGCGCGCCGCCTCGGTCGCCTCGCGCGCTTCTTCCCCGGCCTGATCGCCAAGCAATCGAAAAAGATCGACGGCCTCGGCGGCGCCGCGGCGCACTGACGCGCCGGTCGGGCGCGACAGACGATACGCGCTACAAATTCAGGTATCTGCGCGAATTGCCGCTGAATATCTTGGCCTTCTGCACGCCCGACAGGCCGCTGTGATCGCGAACGAGCTGGCCGATGTCCTGCTCGCCGAGCGGAAACGGATGGTCCGAACCGAGCAGGATACGGTCTTCGCCCATCACTTCAACGAGCAGGGTCAGCGCGTGCGGATCGAACACCGCTGAATCGACGAAAAAGCGATCGACATAGGTCGAGGGCGGGTTCGGGCAATCGACACGGACGATGTCCCGATATTTCCAGGCATTTTCGACGCGGCCGAGCAGAAAGGCGAAGCTGCCGCCGCCGTGACCGAAACAGATGCGCAGGCTTTTCGGCAGGCGTTCGAAGGCGCCCGACAGGATCAGCGACAGGATCGAAAGCTGCGTCTCGGCGGGCATCGCGACGAGCCAGGGCAGCATATATTTGGGCATGCGTTCGCGTGCCATCATGTCCCACGGGTGGACGAGCACCGCCGCACCCACTTCGGCGCAGTGGGTGAGAAAGGTCAGGATGCCTTCATCGTCGAGGTTGCGCAGCCCCATGTGATTGCCGATCTGGACGCCGAGGTGGCCGCATTCCATCGCGCGGCTGACCTCGGCGCACGAGCGGTCGATATCCTGCAACGGCACCTGCGCCAGAGCCTTCATCCGATGCGGCGCGTGGCCGCAAAATTCGAGCGCCGCGTCATTGAAGCGCTGCGCACATTCGAGCGCCTGCCCGGCAGGGCGACTATAGCCGAACATGATCGGCGTCGCGCAGATGATTTGCAGGTCGATCCCCTGCTGGTCGAGCGCTTCGACGCGGCGCGCGGGATTCCACAATATATCGTCGACGGGGCGGAACATCTTGGCGCCCGACATGATGAAGCCGCTGCCGTCGCCGTCATCGCGCAGCCACGGCAGACCGTCGGCTTCGGCGCGGGCGCGATAGGCGGCATCCATCGCCGGAAAGAAGTGGCTGTGCATGTCGATCACGGCCGCCCGTTGCGCTGGATTGTCCATCATAATTGTCGCCGCACCCTTGTCCTTCAAACACCCCGCGGGTCGCCGAAGCGCGCGGGCCATGCGGTTGAGTAACGACGGGTAGCTATCAACAATAATCCCCAGACTTGCCCTCGCTATTACAAAATGGCTATATCCTGTCCGAACCGGGTGGGAGATACATCATGCCAAAATTTCACGAGAATTTCCTGCTCGGACGCCTGAAGCTGCGTCAGTTGCGGCTGCTGACCGCCATCGCCGACGAAGGCACGGTGCTGAAGGGTTCGCAGGCGCTCAACATCGCCCAGCCCGCGGCCACGAAGAGCATCAAGGAGTTGGAGGACGCCTTGGGCGTCCAGCTCTTCGAGCGCTCGTCGCGCGGCGTCACCCCGACCGATTTCGGTGCGGTCATGATCAAGCATGGGAAGCTGATCCTTGCGCAGCTTCGCCATGCCGGCGAGGAATTGCAATCGCTGGAAGAAGGTCTGTCGGGGCGGGTCCATGTCGGCACTTTGCTCGCGGCATCGACCTCGCTGCTGCCGCGCGCGCTGGCGCGGCTGCGCGAGCGGCGTCCCGGGATCGCGGTGACGGTCGCCGAAGGCACGATCGACCGCTTGATGCCCGGCCTTCGCACCGGTGACATCGACGTCGTGCTCGGCCGCCTGCCCGAATATCGCGAGCGCGAGGGGTTGAAGCAGGATGTGCTGTACCTCGACACCGTATCGATCATGGTGCGCGCGGGCCATCCGCTGACGCAGCGTGACGCGCTGACGCTCGCCGACCTGGTCGATCAGGCGTGGGTGATGCCGCCGACGCAGACATCACTGCGCCGCCAGATCGACCAGGCCTTTCGCCACGAGGATCTGGAACCGCCGCTCGACGTGATCGAATCGGTGTCGATCCTGACCAATCACGCCCTGCTGATGAGCACCGACATGGTGGCGGCGATGCCGCATCAGGTGGGCATCGGTCAGGCGGGTCTCGTCGCGCTGCCCGTGACACTCGAAGGCGCCAGTTCGCGGATCGGCGCCACGACGCATGCCAATGTCGAACTGTCGGCGGCGGCCGCCTATTTCATGGACGTCGTCCACGAGGTCGCCGCGGAGATCCGCAGCGAACTGGGACAGGATCAGCCGGCTTCCGCCGAGGGCGACACGCGCCGCCAGACGAAATAGGCAGCAGCGATCAGCACTAGCCACGGGCCACCCGCAAAGACGGCGACCTGCCAGTCGGCATCGACCGCCATCGTCACACCGATCGCCCCCAGCAGTGCCAGCCCCAGAAGCTGGGCATAAGGGAAGAAGGGCATCTGCACCGGCAGATCGGCGCCGCGATGGCGCCGCCGAAAACGCAGGTGACTGACGAGGATCGCACCCCAGACCAGCAGACCGCCGAACAGCACGATCCCGAAAAGATAATTATAGGCGAGCGGGGTAAGGATCGACAGCGACGCGGCGGCGAGGATGCCGACGCCGGTGACCATCGTTGCGCGCATCGGCACATGTTGCGCGTTGAGTTCCCCCAGCTTTCGCGGCGCATAGCCGCCGCGCGCGAGCGAAAAGAGCATGCGCGATCCCAGGTAGATGCTGGTGTTCATCGCCGACAGCGCGGCGGTCGCGACAACGAAGTTCATGATGCCGGCGGCATAGGGAATCCCTGCGCTGGCGAACATCTTCACGAACGGGCTTTCGGTCACGACCTTCGCGCCCGATTCGGTCCACGGCATAAAGGCGACGATGATGAACAGCGCGAGGATGTAGAAGAGGAACAGCCGCGCCGCCATCGTGCGCAGCGCCGCCGGTATCGCCTCTTTCGGGTCTTTCGCCTCGCTCGCGGTGCCGACGACGAACTCCAGCCCCATGAACGAAAACAGCGCCATCAGCACGGCCATCCAGACGCCCGAAAAGCCGTTGGGCAGGAAACCGCCAGCGAGCCCCGTGACATTGTGCAGCCCGACCGGATCGCCGACGATACCGAAGATGCGGCTGAGGCCCACGATGATGAAGCCGACGATCGCCGACACCTTGATGACGGTCAGCCAATATTCGACCGACCCGAAATTATGCACCGCGCGCGTATTGACCCAGACGACCGTGGCCGCGCTGCCCAGCGCCCACATCCACACCGGCGTGTCGGGCAACCACCATCCCATATAGATGCCGACCGCAACTGCCTCGCTGCCGATCAGCAGCACCTGCTGGATCCAGTAGGTATAGCGCACGATGAATCCCATCATCGGGCCAAGGTAGATTTCGGCATAGGTGCCGAACGAACCCGCCGTAGGATGGACGACCGCCATCTCCGACAGGCTGAACACCATGATGACCGCGACCAGTGCCGCGATCAGATAGCTGATCAGGACGCCCGGCCCGGCGTAGCCGATCGCGATGCCCGATCCCATGAACAGGCCGGTACCGATCGCCCCGCCAAGGCCGATCATGATGATCTGCGCTTTGCTGAGTCCGCGCTCGAGCCCCGCCTCGCGGTCGAGATAGGCCTGTTCGTCCATCGTCATTCCCCCTGCCCCCGCATTCAGGTCACCGCGTCGCGGATTTGATGTTCGGGTCGTTTCCATATCCCGTCATCCATGATCGTCACCAGCCGATCGACCGCATCCCAGACATCGGCATAGCCGACATAGAGAGGCGTGAAGCCGAAACGCACCGTATCGGGCGCACGGAAATCGCCGATCACCCCCGCTGCGATCAGCGCGCGCATGATCGGATAGCCGTCGGGGTGGGCAAAAGACACCTGACTGCCGCGCGCCGCCGCCTCGCGCGGGGACGCGAGGGTGAAGCCATGGCCGGCGCAACGCTCCTCGACGAGCCGGATGAACAGGTCGGTCAGCGCCATCGATTTGGCGCGGATCGCGCCCATGTCGGCGGCGCGATGGATGTCCAGACCGACCTCGACCAGCGCCATCGACAGGATCGGCTGCGTGCCGATCAGGAACTGGCGAATGTCGCGCTGCGGCCGATAGCCGGGCTCGAAAGCGAAGGGCGCGGCATGACCCCACCAGCCGGTCACGGGCTGCAGCGCCTGACCCTGGTGCCGCTTTGCCGCGAACAGGAAGGCGGGTGAGCCCGGACCGCCGTTCAGATATTTATAGGTGCAGCCGACCGCGAAATCGACGCCCGCGCCACCGAGGTCGACCGGCATCGCGCCCGCGCTGTGGCACAAATCCCAGATCGCGAGCGCCCCCGCCGCCTGCGCGCGCGCGGTGATCGCGGCCATGTCGTGGATATGCCCGGTCTTGTAATGGACGTGGGTGATCGCGACCGCGATCGTGTCTTCGTCGATCGCATCCGCGATCTCGTCCTTTTCGCAGAGCCGCACCTCCACGCGCCCGCCGGTCGCGGCGGCAACGCCCTGCGCGATATAATTGTTGGTGGGGAAGTTGCTGCCCTCGAGGATCAGGACGCGGCGATCGGGGCGCAGCGCGACCGCCGCCGACAGAACCTTGAACAGATTCTGGCTCGTCGAATCGCAGACGATGACCTCGCCTTCCTCCGCACCGATCAGCGGCGCAAGCTTGTCGCCGAGGTGCATCGGCAGGTCGAACCAGCCCGCGCTGTTCCAGCTCTTGATAAGGTCGGTACCCCATTCGCGGGTCACCACGTCGTGCGCGCGCGCCGCCGCACCCTTCGGCATCGCGCCGAGCGAATTGCCGTCGAGATAGATCATTCCCGCCGGAATATCGAAGCGATCGCGCAAGGGGGCGAGCGGATCGGCGGCATCCATGGCCGCACAGGCGGCGCGATCGAGACTATCAAGCGTCATGGTAGCAAATCACCTTCGTCTGCGACATTTCGCGCGCCGCAAAGCGCACTCCCTCGCGCCCCATATTCCCGCGTCCGGCACCGCCGAACGGCATGGCATCGAGGCGGTAGTCGGTCGAATCGTTGATCATCACCCCCGCCGCACGCAGCCACCGCGCCGCTTGGCGGGCGGTGCGGTGCGATTCGGTGAAGATCGCCGCGTGGATCGCGTAGTCGGCGCCGTTCGCGGCGTCGATGGCTTCGTCCAGATCGGCGAAGCGAAACAGGCTCGCGATGGGACCGAAGGCTTCATGACAGGCCACCGGCGCGTCGCCCGGAACATCGGCAAGCAGCGTCGGCCGCACCAGCGCCCCGGCCCGCTCACCGCCCGTAAGCAGGGTCGCGCCGCGCGCGACCGCATCGTCTACCCAGGCGATGACGCGCGCCGCCTCGTCACCGCCGATCATCGGCCCGACGTCTGTTGCCGGGTCCAGCGGATCGCCGACGCGCAATGCTTCGGTCGCGGCGACGAGCGCGGCCTGAAAGACGTCATGGATCGCATCATGGACATAGATTCGCTGCACCCCGACGCAATTCTGCCCCGCCGCGCCAAAAGCGCCCGCCGCGCAGGCAGCCGCGGCCTTCCCGACATCGGCATCGTCCATCACGATCACCGGACCGTTGCCGCCAAGTTCCATCGCCAGCCGCTTGATCCCGGCCGCGCGGCAGATCGCCTGCGCCACCTTTGCCCCGCCGGTAAAGCTGACCATCGCGACGTGAGGATGGCCGGTCAGCGCGTCGCCAAAATCGCCGCCGCGCCCGGTGAGCAGGTTGAGCGCTTCGCCGGGCAGGCCAGCGGCGAGCAGCAGGCGCGCGAGCCGGATCGCGACGAGTGGCGCCTGCTCCGCGGGCTTGAGCACAACCGCGTTGCCCGCGGCGAAGGCGGGACCGAGCTTGTGACAGACAAGATTGAGCGGATCGTTGAACGGCGTGATCGCCGCGATCACCCCGACCGGTTCCAGGACATAATGGCCCGACCGCGCTTCGCCGCCGGGAAAGCTGTCAAAGGCAAGCGTCTCGCCCGCAAGGCGCACCGCCTCTTCGCCCGACAGTCGCAGCGTGTTGACCGCGCGCGCCACTTCGCGCCGGGCGGCGCGGATCGGCTTGCCCGTTTCCGCCGTGATCGCGGCGGCGAAGCTTTCGGCTTCCGCCTCGAGAGCGGCGGCAGCGGCATGGAGGATGCGCGACCGCGCACCGCTCGACAGATCGCGCATCGCCTCGGCACCGCGCAGCGCGCTCGCCACCGCGCGCGCGACGTGCGAAGGATCGGCACAGGCGACCGCGCCGAGTGCCTCGCCCGACCACGGGTTGGTCACCGGCATCACCTGCTCCGCCGCTTCCCAGCGGCCGCCGATCAGCAGCGACCGTTCGCTGCCCAAGGCGGCGTGCATCATGGCTTATCCTTGCGCAGCACCAGATCGTCATATTCGCGGCTGTCGAGCAGGGCCTCGACGATCACCGGCCCGTCCGCGGCAAAGCCCGCAACGAGTGCCGCCCGAAATTCCGCCGGATCGCGCGCGACCGTTACCGGCACACCGAACAGCGACGGGCCGCCGATCGTTCCCTCGGCGCGCACCGGGGTGCCATAGATGGGATTGGATTTCTTTTCCTGCTTGATGCGGATCAGCGCGAGGTCGTTGTCGGTGAAGATCACGATCACCAGCGGCAGCTTTTCGCGCACGGCGGTCGCCAGTTCGCCCGCGGTCATCAGGAAGCCGCCGTCGCCGAGCACGCAGCAGACCGGCGTATCGGGGCGACAGAGCTTCGCAGCAATTGCTGCGGGAAGACCGAAACCCATCGCCGACCAGCCGTTGGTCATGATCTGCGTACCGGGCTTCGGCGTGCGCCAGTGCTGGCCGATCAGATGCGTGTGCGCGCCGACATCGCAGGTCATGATGCCGTTGTCAGGCAGCACGTCGCGCAGCACGTCGAGGGCCGCGCAAGGCCCGAAGGCGCCGTCCCGCCCCGCAAGCTTCGCGAACATCGCGGCCTTGCGATCGGCGAGCGCGGCGAGGTCCCAGCGCTTGTTGGCAGCGGGCAGCGCCAGCAGCGCGTCGAGCGCGGGCCCGATAGAACCGACGACCTCCGCAGCGACCGGATGCTTGTCGCGGTCGATATCGGCGGGCACGACGTCGATGCTGGCGAGCGCCAGCCCGTCCTTCATCCAGCTTTCGTAATTGAACTCGATCGGGTCATAGCCGACCGCGAGGACCAGATCAGCCTCGGCATGGGTCTGTCCCACCATGTCGGAGAGCGCGTGGAAGAGCACCCCGGCGTAATTCGGATGATCCTCGGCGATCATGCCCTTCGCCATCGGGGTGAGCAGCACCGGCAGGCCGAAGCGCTCGGCGAGCGCGGCGATGCGGTCCTGCACCCCGGCGTGAACGGCACCGAGACCGATTGCGAGGACAGGCCGTTCGGCGGCGGCAAAGGCGGCGACCAGCGCGGCGGTCGCGGCGGGGTCATTCCCTGCGGCAGGCCGACATGCACTGCGCCGGGGCGCCCCGACAGCGCGATACGCGCGGCCTCGACCAACGTGTCGACCGCCGTGTCCGCCGCGATCCGCATCGTCGCCTTGGTCAGCGGCGCGAACAGCGCCTGATGGTCGATCCCCATCTGGACCGTGCGGCCGCGCAGCGGTGCCGGCATCTCGTCGGTCAGCGCGAGCATAGGCGATCGGTCGAGCGTCGCGCCGCCGACGCCGGTCGCAAGATTGGTCGCGCCGGGACCGAAGGTGCCGAAGCACACTCCCGGAACGCCGGTCAGTCGCCCGCAGACGTCGGCCATGAAGCCCGCGCCGCCCTCGTGGCTCGCCAGCACGAAATCGATACCGTCGGTCGTGCGGATCGCTTCCATATAATCGACCCAGCCGCCGCTCGGCACGCCGAAGATATGGCGGACGCCCAGATCGCGCAGCCCCGTTACGACGTTGCGGGCGACTGTGGTCGATGTCATGTGCGATCCTTCATCCGAGAGCCAGTTTCGCGATCGGCCTAGGCGTCGAAGCCATACACAAAAAATACCGAATGGCTGCCATGATATATCGATGCGGTTATAGAAAGCGGTTGGCAATGGCCCCGATGCCGTCGACACCGCCTTCGACGACATCGCCCGCGACGATACGGCCTACCCCCGCGGGCGTGCCGGTGTAGATCAGGTCGCCGGGTCGCAGTTCGACATAGGTCGACAGTTCGGCAATGATGTCGGCCACCGGCCAGATCATGTCGGTGATGTCGCCCGCCTGCCGCGGCTCGCCATTGACCGACAGCCAGATGCGCGCGTGCGTCGGGTGGCCGACCGCAGCCACGGGGCGAATCGGCGACAGCACGGCGCTATGGTCGAAGCCCTTCGCCATGTCCCACGGCCGCCCGCCGGCCTTTGCGTCGGCTTGCAAATCGCGGCGCGTCAGGTCGTTGCCGACGGCATAGCCGAAGACGTGCGACAGAGCGTCAGCCGCCGCGATATTCGCACCGCCTTTGCCCAGCGCTACCACCAGCTCGATCTCGTGATGCAGATTGTCGGTGCGCGGCGGCATCGCGATGTCGGCGGTCGCTCCGACGAGCGCGTCGGCGGGCTTCGAAAAGAAGAAGGGTGGCTCACGCGTCGGATCGCCGCCCATTTCGCGCGCATGATCGGCGTAATTCTTGCCGACGCAAAAAATACGGCGAACCGGAAAGCGATCGGCGCTGCCGGCAATCTCGGCAGAAGGTGCGGCAACGGCAAATGGCAGGGTCATGAAAAGGGCGTCCTCGATGTCAGGAAGACGGATAGAGCGCCGCGCGACACTTGCCGAGGTCGGCGCCCGCAAGGCCGCTTTCCCTCACCGCATTCCACGGGCTGCCCATCTTGTCTTCGGGGCGATACCAGAAGCCATAGAGCTTGCCGTTCGCCGCGACCAGCGTCGCCGCGCCGATGCTGCCCTCTTCCTTCGAATACCAGGCAAGCCGCATGATGCGCCCGAAGACCGTCCCGCGCAGCGTGCCCAGCCCGTCGTTGTAGCAGCCGAATATCTCATTGCCCTGCTGCCGGAGCAGGATCGGGCCATATTCGTGCGAATAGACCCCGCTTGTATCGGCATCGGGGGCCGCCGCGTCGCCGCGCCGGTCGAGCGTACCAATGACCGCGAGGTCCGAAAGCCGCGTCGGCCCGCTGCCCTTCCAATTGCTGTCTATGCGCAGCCGGAGCCAGCGTGCCGATGCGGCCGTCGGCAGTTTCACGACGGTTCGCGCGTCCGCTTTCGCCTCTCCCTCGACCAGCATTTCATAGGGCCCCTCCGGCCCCTTGTTCGAGCCGAGCAGCGCGAAGCGCCGGACCGGCGACCCTTCGGCGGTCTGCGACATCGATCCATCCTCACGCACCACCGGCTCGAACCGGTTGTCGAGCGCGACGGAATCGATCTTTCCGGTGCCAGCCAGCTCGAAATTCAGCGCGTGCGGCAGCGTGATGCCCTTGTCCGACAGCCAGCCATAGGCAGGCCCGCCATCGACCAGGTTGATCGCCCAGGTCGACCAGTGTCGCTTCGCCTCGCCCGCATCGGCTTCGGCAATGCCGCCCCAGCTGATGTGCAGGATATTGTCGCCCGCGGGTTCGGCGGGAGCCTGCGGCGCCTGTTTACCGGGCGTGTTCGAGCATCCGGCAAGGAGCAAGGCCCCCGCCAGCGCCATTGTGGCTGTGCGCATCTGTTTGTCCTTCTAAAACATTTCTTCCGTCATCCCGGCGAAGGGGTGACGAACAACTTTCTATTTCCGCTCGGGCCAGATTTTTTTCGGCGCACCGAGGTTCGGCTTGCCGAGCAGCGGGCTCGACAGCGCGTAGACGCCGTTCACCGAAAAGGCCCAGATGATGTTGCGGTCATATTCGGTGTAGACCGCGAACGTGGAATTGCCGAACGTATAGTCCGGCATTTCCTTTTCGTTGGCGAAGCGCGGAACGAAATAGCCCGCGATCGTCGGCTTTGCCGGGTCCTTGACGTCGAAAATCTGGATACCGGCGTTGTAAAAGGCATAGATGGCAAGGCCCTGCCGGCCGCGCTGGGGCTGGGTCAGCCCGCCCGACCGTTTCGGTCCGAAGCTGCCGCGCCGCTGGCAGAAATCGGTGAAGGAGGCCTCGGGCGGCGGCGTCGGGCGCGGGAAAGTCGCCGCGACCTTCGGATGCGCGGGATCGCGCACGTCGATCGAATAGATCGGCTTGAACGGCTCGTAACAGCTTTCGTTCATCGGATAGCCGTTGGAAAAGACGAAGCCGGTGCGGTCATATTGGCTGACATCGACATTGTCGAACTCGGTCCCCGCATAGCTCGGCGGCACCGACAGATGGCCGAGCGTCTTGGGGTTCGCCGGGTCGCTGAGGTCGAAGCTGTAGAAGCCGAGGCCGCCCATGCCGCCGAAGCCGATCTTGCCGCCCGCCTCGACCGGCTTCGACGTCACGATCGGATAGCGGGAGCCCATCCAGCTCGTCCGGTTGCCCGCGCGCGGATTGGCGCGGTACGCCGCTTCGCTTTCGGGATCGCCGAGGCGCTGGCCGGAGACGGTGATCTGCGAAACGAACTTCGGATCGGCGGGATCCTCCATGTCCCAGACCTGATAGCCGGGCGAATAGAGATAGTCGGGATATTCGGTGAGCGAATAGCTGTCGTCGGGCGCCGACGAGAGAAGCATATATTTGCCCCCGAACCAGGTCGCCGCGTCGAGTGCGCCCGATCCCTGCTGTTCGCCCACCGGCGCATCGGGATGTTTGTAGTCGGTGGTGCGCGTCGCGATCAGGTTCCATTTGTCGGGCGTCGGCCCGTTCATAACGAACACTTTGAAACCCTTGAGCGAATTATAGTGCCGCTGCGCAGCGACCTTGTCGGGTTCGCGGCGCTTGTCCTCCATCAGGCCGAAACGGCCGATCTCGTAAGAGGCGACCAGGACATTGCGTTGCAGCTTCTTGCTCCAAGCAACTGTGACGCCCCCGAAATAATCGGTGACCGCCGACGGATCCCAATCCTCGCTCGATCCCTTGGCGCTCCATACGCCGCCCTTCGACCAGACGATCTTCGCCTTGCGCGGATCGGTAACGTCAAGGATGCGCAGATAGTCACGGTCGTGGGTGTAAAGATAGCGGCGGCCGGAAAAATCGACGACGTTCGCCCACGCATGCCAAGGCGACGTTACCGTTGGATAGAAGGCGATAACCTTCACATTCTTGGCATAGCTGTTCTGGTCCCAATGATCGAGCTGCCCGGGAAAAGACGGCGGATCGTTGGTCAATCGGGTCGCGACCGGATGCCGGAAGCTGCCATCGGGATTCATGCCATAATCGACGCCCGGCACCGGATCCTTGGGAGGATTGTCGGGCGTCGCCGCGATCCAGGCTTTCAGCCAGGGATCGCGAACGTCGATCGGCGCGTCGGCATGACTGCCGCTCCAATCCGCCGCCATCGGCGCGGTCACGCTGAACAGAGCGGCGACTGCCAGACTGGTCCCCGCCATGATCTTGATACCGCGCTTCATTACGATTCCTCCTTCTCATTGACCCACATCGCCATTGCGAGCAAAGCGAAGCAATCCAGGGCGGCTTACGCGAGCTCTGGATTGCGGCCTCGCGTCGCTCCTCGCAATGACGATCGTTGTTGTCCTCATCGACCCTAGAAGCGGAACCGGGCCGTCACGCCATAGGTGCGCGGCGGGATGTAGGTCGAATAGATGGTTCCGAACAGTTCGAGCTTGCTGGTGAAGTTGAGCTCGTTCGTGAGATTCTTCGCCCACGCCGTCACTTCCCATTTGTCGTCGGCATCGCGCAGACCGATCCGTGCATTGAGCAGGATTTCGGAGTCGAACTTCAGGATGGGCGTGTTCGGATTGTCGAAGAAATTCGCGCCGGTATATTGGAAATCGCTACCCAGAACGAGCACCAGATTATCGGCGATCGGCTGGTCGAGATTGGCGGCGACATTGAAGGCGTGTTTGGGCGTACGGCGACACGTATTGCCGTCGAGATCGGTTCCCTCGTCGTCGATGATCAGTTCGCCGGTGAAGTTGCAGCGCGAATAGGCATAATTGCCCGACAGGGTGAAGGCGTCGGTGATACGCGCCTGGAAATCGAGCTCCAGGCCATAGGCGCGCGTACCATTCTTCGCATTGAAGACGAAATTGTCAGGCGGCATTCCCGGTCCCGGTGACAGGAACTGGTTGGTCTGCAGATTGTCATAGTTGGTGTAATAGGCCGCCGCATTGATGAACAGGCGCCGGCCTGCCAGCGCGAGCTTTGCGCCGACCTCGAAGCTGTTGGCGGTTTCGGGGTCGAACGATACCAGCGCCTCTGCGGGCGTGTTTGCATCTTCGCCGGTCCAGCCGCCGGGTTTGTAGCCCTTGGCATAGCGGGCGTAGAGGGTAACGTCGTTGCTCGGTTCGAAACGCAGCGTCGCGCTCGGCAACCAGGCATCCCAGCTGCGCGTTTCGCCGACCACGAAATTGACCGCCTCACCCTCGAACGACACGCCGGAACGGTTGTTCGAATAGCGTTTGTGGTCATAGGCGTAGCGCAGTCCGGCCTCGAAGGTCAGCTTGTCGGTGATGCTGTAGCTGAGCTCGCCGAAGACGCCGACATTGTCGTTGCGCGATGTGGTGACGGTGTGGTTCGATCCCGGTGACGGCGTCGCGGGGGTGCCGCCATAGGCCATGGCGAAGGCGAATTCCTCGATCGCCTGATAGTCGGGGAAGAGGAAGTTCACATCCTCGGCGCGGCGGATATTCTCGTGCAGATAATAGGCGCCACCTTCGATACGGAGCGGGCCGCCATTATCCCAGCGCAGGCGCAGTTCCTGCGAAAATTGCGTCACATCCTCGCCCTTGCCGCTGTCGAAATAGCTGTCGGGAACGGTGGCGAGATAAGTGTCGAGCCCGGCGACCATCGCCGAGGTGATATCGGGTGCGTTGGTCGCGGGATCGATCGGGAAGTTGAAAAGCATCCCCGACCCGTCTTCGCGCGCCGTCAGCGAGCTGTCGCGATAGACGGTCTGCGACGTGACGCTGAGCCCGCCGCCGGCCTGCCAGTCGATCGTACCGCTGACCCCGTACATGTCGCTGTTCTGGAAACCCGTGAAATTATGATTTCCCGACCGCGGATTGGCGCTCTTGAAGGGCGCGTTGCGGTTCGGCAGCACGAAGCCCGGCAGGCTGTCGATCGTCGGCGCATAATAGCCGAGATAGGTCACTTCCTCGCTGTCGCCCGGAATGAGGATATCGACCCAGCGCGCACCGTCGCGGTGGCGGGTGTAGTCGGCGGCCAGATTGATATCGAGCGATGGCGTCGGTCGCCAGCGAAGCTGGGCGCGCACCGACTGCATATTCTGGTCTTCCTCGTCGCCGCCGCGCAAATTCTTCGCATAACCGTCATGGCTGCGCGAACTGGCGACAAGGCCCAGGCTCAACGTGTCGGACACCGGCCCGCGCACCGATCCGGCGACGTCGAGGCGGTTGTAATTGCCATAGGTCGCCTCGAACCGTCCTTCGAACGTATCGCCGGGCTTCTTGGTCACATAGTTGATCAGGCCGCCGACGACGCTCTTGCCGAAGCGCAATGCCTGCGGCCCCTTCAGCACCTCGACGCGCTCAAGGTCATAAAGGTCGAGCAGCGATCCCGTGCCGCGCGACAGATAGGCGCCGTCGACGAAGATGCCGACCGCCGCATCGGCGCCCGCACCCTGAATATCGGAGCCGATGCCGCGAATGAAGAGTTCGGTATCGACCGCGCGCTCGGCGCTGAGCTTCAGGCCCGGAACGCGGTAGGCGACTTCGGAGAAATCCTTGATTCCGGCGCGTTCGAGCGCCGCGCTGCTGAACGCCTGAACCGAGATCGGTACATCCTGCAGGCTCTCCTCGCGCTTGCGCGCCGTCACCACGATTTCGTCGCCCGGCGCCGCGGCCGCAGCCTCGTCGGATGCCGATTGCGCAAATGCCGTCGCCGGCGTCAATTGTGCCGCAGCGGTTGCCAGAAGCGCCCAGCGCAGATTCCCCCTAGATCCCATTTTCTACCTCCCGAGCAGCCATGCGCCTTTGCCTTCAAATGCGGCACTGTCGACACTGGCCTTGTTGATCGCCGGGTATGGATAGGTGGCCACAATATATCGATATAATAGATTATGCACGCATCACTATTCCAAAATGGCCATATCGGGGATGCCGCTTGTTGCGCCGACCACCAGCCGCCGCCGATGGCACGACCGCCCGCGCCCGAAGATGCCATTTTTAGAAAGACATAAGCCCGACGCCGACCTTCACGCCCGTGCGAAAGCCGCATGTTATGCGGTTCAACGCCTGCGCTGGGATGCGCTCGAGCGGGCGGACACCCGTGAAAATGCCGTCAGGGACTTGGTGCGCCCAACAGGATTCGAACCTGTGGCCTTCGGATTAGGAATCCGACGCTCTATCCTGCTGAGCTATGGGCGCCCCCGGGCGCTCGTTTAGCGGGGCAAGGCGCGCAGCGTCAATCGGCGCGGTCAGTTGATCGCGTCGGGCGGCGCGATCGGGACGAGGAGTGGCATGGCGGCGATCCCGTCGTCATGCAGCGCCTGCGCCTCTTCGGGCGAGGTCTGCCCGTGGATCAGGTCTTCGGGCGCGCGGCCTTCGTGCATCGCGCGCGCGGCATCGGCAAAATCGCGTCCGACCCAGCGCGATTGCGGCAACATCTCGGCCTGTTTGGCGGCGATCGCTGCAAGAACTGCCTGGACCATTTCGGCAGAGGGTGCTGCATCGGGTGCCGGTGCGGCTGTCGGCGCGGCGACCGCCTGCTGGTTCGACTTGGCGCCGACGCGCGGCGCCATCACCGCCTTCTTCACCCGGCTATCGCCGCACACCGGACAGGCGATCAGGCCGCGGGCCTGCTGGTCGGCGAAGCTGTCGCTGCTCGCGAACCAGGCCTCGAACCGGTGATCCCCGGCGTCGCAGCAGAGATCGAAGACAATCAAGGGTCAGCCCGCGCCGAGCAGCGGGTCGAGCCCACCCCGCGCATCGAGCGCCGCCAGATCGTCGCTGCCGCCGATATGCTGGCCATCGATGAACACCTGCGGCACCGTGCGGCGACCGCCAGCCCGTGCGACCATCGCGTCGAAACCGGCGCGGTCCATCGTCACGTCGATCTCCTCGAACGCGGCGCCCTTGTTCTCGAGCAGCGCCTTCGCCCGCGTGCAATAGGGGCAGAGGAATTTGGTATAGACTTCGATCCTGGCCATGGGACTGATTTCATCCTTTCACCGCTGCATATCGGAATCGAGCGCCGCAAAGTCAAATGGCGCGGCATTGTCCGGCACGTCGTGGACGACGCGCGCCCAGCAGAGCGCCGACACGCGCGCGGCACCGCTGCGGCGCAGCGCCCGCGCCGCAGCGCGCAGCGTCGCCCCGCTCGCATGCACATCATCGATGAGGACGAGATGCCGGCCCGCGGCGCGCGTCTTGGCATCGGGCGCCAGCGCAAAGGCCCCCGCGACGATCTTCTCACGCTCGCGGCGCCCCTTGCCGCGCAGTGCCGCGGTCGCCTTGCGCCGGACAAGCAGATGCGGATCATGCGCCGCGCCGGTCAGCCGCGCCAGCTCGTCGGCGATCAGCGCCGCCTGATTGAAGCCGCGCGACCAGAGCCGCCAGCGGTGCAACGGAACGGGCACGAGCAGCGGTTCGGCTTCGCCCGCCAGCGCCTCGAAAGGCCGCTCCATCAGGCGCGCCATCAGCCGGGCATGGCCAAGGCGCCGCCCATATTTGAGCCGTAGCGCCACCGTCCGTGCGACGGGCCCATAGGCCAAAGCTGCGGGCGCGCCGTCGAACGGGGGCGGATCGGCCAGGCACGCGCCGCATTCGCTCGCGACGCCGGGGAGCGCCGTCGGCAGCGGAACCGAACAGCGGGCGCATGCCGGGCCATCCAGAAAATGCAGCGAATTCCAGCAATCGAGGCAGAATTGCCCGACCTCGCCCACTACCAGGCCGCACCCCGGACAACGCGGCGGCAGCGCATAATCGAGCAGCGCCGTGCCCAGTCGTCGAATGCCGCGCGACAGGACGGGCGCCGCCGCCGCCGGCGCATCATCCTCGCTGTCTTCGGCCATCGTCGCCATCGGCCTCTTGTGAAACATCGCGCCCGGCGGCACAAGCGCGCCCATGTCGCAGCCGCCGCCGCTCTTTTCCGCCGCCCGCCACCGCGCCCAACGCGACCGGCTGGCGCGCCTGCCCGCTGATGCCAATTTCCTGGCGCCGATCCTGGCCGAAACGCTGCTCGACCGGCTGGAAATGGTCACGCGCGACTTCGATCGCATCTTGCTGATCGGCGCCCACGATGCCGCGCTTGCCGACGCGTTGCGCGCACGCGGGCGGGCGCTCGACCTCTTCGAGGCCGGACCGCGGCTCGCCGCGGCGACGGGGGCGATCGTCGGTGAGGTCGATGCGATCGACCTGCCGCTCGGCCAATATGATCTGATCGTCTGGCCCGGCGGTCTCGACGCCGTGAACGACGTTCCCGGTGCGCTGGTGCGGCTGCGCGCGCTGCTGGCGCCCGATGGCCTGCTGCTCGGCGCCTTTGTCGGCGACGGCAGCCTGCCGCGCCTGCGCCGTGCGACGATGGCAGAGGGGGTGCGCACCATCGCGCGGATGCACCCGCAGATCGACCTTGCCGCGATGGGCAATCTGCTCCAGCGCACCGGCTTTGCATTGCCGGTCGTCGATGTCGAAGCGCTGACCGTGCGCTATGCGGCGCTGCCGGGGCTCGTGCGCGATCTGCGCGCGGCGGGCCTCACGAGCCGCCTCACGCCCGCGCCGCTACCGCTGACGCGCGCCGAAGCCGCGCACATTGCGGCCGCCTTTGCCGAAGGCGCCGACTCCGACGGCCGCATCGCCGAGCAATTCCGTATCATTCATTTCAGCGGCTGGGCGCCGCACCCCGACCAGCCCCGTCCCGCCCGCCGCGGCAGCGGCACGGCGTCGCTGATCGACGCGCTGTCTCCCCGCCCCTAGGTCGGCTGCGCAGTCCGGCGACCGGCGCCTATTGCTTCGCCATGTCGAGCGCGACATCGACGATCATGTCTTCCTGTCCGCCGACCATCTTGCGGCGGCCGAGTTCGACGAGGATCGCGCGCGTGTCGAGGCCGTGCTCGGCCGCCGCTTTTTCGGCATGTCGGAGGAAGCTGGAGTAAACCCCCGCATAGCCGAGCGTCAGCGTCTCGCGATCGACGCGCACCGGGCGGTCCTGCAGCGGGCGCACCAGTTCCTCGGCCGCATCCATCAGCGCGAACAGGTCGCAGCCATGGTTCCAGCCGTAGACGTCGGCAGCGGCGACGAACACTTCAAGCGGGGCGTTGCCCGCTCCCGCCCCCATGCCGGCAAGGCTGGCATCGACACGGATGGCACCATTCTGCACCGCGACGATGCTGTTCGCGACGCCGAGGCTGAGATTGTGGTGCGCGTGGACCCCGCGCTGCGTCTCGGGCTTGAGGACGCAGTCATAGGCGGCGAGGCGCGCCGCATAACCGTCCATCGTCAGCGCGCCGCCGCTGTCGGTGACATAGACGCAATGTGCGCCATAATCCTCCATCAGCTTCGCCTGGTTCGCGAGCGCGTCGGGCTCCGACATGTGGCTCATCATCAGGAAGCCGGCGACGTCCATCCCGAGCCCGCGCGCAAACTCGATATGCTGTTTCGCGACATCCGCCTCGGTGCAATGCGTCGCGATACGGACCGAGCGCACGCCCATTTCGTAAGCGTGCTTCAGGTCGTGGATCGTCCCGATGCCGGGGAGCAGCAGGGTCGTCAGCACGCTATGCTCGAGTACCTCGGCGACCGCGCCGATCCAGTCCCAGTCGGTGTGGGCGCCGAAGCCGTAATTGAAGGAGGAACCGCTCAGCCCATCGCCATGCGACACCTCGATCGCATCGACCTTTGCCCGGTCGAGCGCGCGGGCGATCGCCTGCACATGATCGAGCCCATATTGGTGGCGGATCGCGTGCATTCCGTCGCGCAGCGTGACGTCCTGGATATAGAGTTTGGTCGTGGTCGGGTCGAAGCTCATGCGGCCACTCCTTCGTTCATGCGGAGCGCGATCTTCTCGGCGGTCTTGAGTGCCGCCGAGGTCATGATGTCGAGATTGCCCGCATAGGCCGGCAGATAATGCGCCGCGCCCTCGACCTCGAGGAAGACGCTGACCTTCAGGCCGGTGAAGCTGCCGCCCATTTCGGGGATGCGCAGCGGAGCGTTGCCGCCGATGCTTTCGAACTGGACTGCCTGTTTGAGGCGATAGCCGGGGACGTAGGTCTGTACTTCGGCGACCATCTCCTCGACCGACTGGCGGATCGCCGCACGGTCGCCGTCGTCGCACAGGCAATAGACGGTATCGCGCATGATCAGCGGCGGTTCGGCGGGGTTGAGGACGATGATCGCCTTGCCGCGCGTCGCCCCGCCAACCTTTACGATCGCCTCGCTCGTCGTTTCGGTGAACTCGTCGATATTGGCGCGCGTGCCGGGGCCGGCGCTTTTCGAGGCGATCGAGGCAACGATCTCGCCATAATGCACCTTGGCGACGCGGTTCACGGCCGCGACGATCGGGATCGTCGCCTGCCCGCCGCAGGTCACCATGTTGACGTTATCGGCATCGAGGTGCGCGTCGCCGTTGACCGGCGGGATCGTGTAGGGACCGATCGCCGCCGGGGTCAGGTCGACGACGCGCTTGCCGTGCGCGATCAGCACGTCGCTGTGCCGCTGGTGCGCCCCCGCCGAGGTCGCGTCGAAGACGATGCCGATGTCGGCGAAGCCCGGCATGGCGATCAGTCCATCGAGACCGTCGGCGGTGATCGGAACGCCGAGCCGTTCGGCCCGCTTCAACCCGTCGCTCTCGGGATCGATGCCGACGAAGGCGCCCATTTCGAGCGTGTCGGACAGGCGCATGATCTTGATCATCAGGTCGGTGCCGATATTGCCCGACCCGATGATCGCGACCTTGGTCTTGCCATTGGCGGTCTTCGTCATTTCGCTATGCCTTGTATATAAAGCTGCAGGTGCCGATGCCTGCGATGCGTGCCTCGACCTGGTCGCCGGGGGTCAGCGTGACCATCGGCCCGAGCGCACCCGCGAGCAGGATATCGCCCGCCTTCAGCGGCTCGCCGCGACCCGCCAGCGTCCGCGCGAGCCAGGCCGCGGCATTGAGCGGGTTGCCGAGCGCTGCCGCGCCGATGCCGGTCGATGCGACCGCGCCGTTGACGGACATCTCCATCGCCGCGCCTTCGAGATCGAGCCCGGCGAGCGGCGACCCCTCATCGGCCAGCACGAAGAAGGCCGAGGAGCCATTATCCGCCACGGTGTCGGCGAAGCTGATCTTCCAGTCGGCGATGCGACTGTCGACGATCTCGATCGCCGCGTGAACGCTCGCGACCGCCGCCGCGACCTGTTCGGTGGTCGTATCGGGATCGGACAGGTCGGCGCCAACAATGAAGGCGATCTCGGCCTCGGCCTTCGGCTGGATCGTCCGTGCCGGGTCGAGGCGTCCGCCATCGGCGACGCGCATGTCGTCGAACAGGACGCCGAAGTCGGGCTGGTCGACGCCGAGTTGCGCCTGCACCGCCTTCGCGGTCAGCCCCGCCTTGCGCCCGACAATCCGCCGGCCCTGCGCTTCCCAGAAGCGCGTGTTGATCGTCTGCACCGCATAAGCGCCCGAGGCATCGGTCGGATCCAGCGCATCGCGCAGCGGCGGGACAACCCCGCCCGCATAGGCATCGCGCAGGCGACGGGCGACGGCTTCGTGGGTTGCCGTCATCGCGCTTTGCCCGGATGGACGGCGCCGCAGTGGCCGCAGGTGCGCAGTTCCTCGCTGGCGTAGAAGGCTTCGAACAAGGGCGGCAGATCGCGGACGATGCTCTGGAGCTGCACCTCGACGCGATGGACGATATGGCCGCAATCGTCGCAATACCATTGGAAGGCGTCGATCAACCCGTCGGGGCGCTTGCGTTCGATAACGAGGCCGACGCTGCCCGCGACGGGGCGCTGCGGCGAGTGCGGGACGTTCGGCGGCAACAGGAAAATGTCGCCTTCGCGGATCGGCATGTCCTTCGGGCCGTCATCGGTCCACAGGCGCAGGTTCATGTCGCCCTCGATCTGGTAGAAAAACTCCTCGAGCGGATCGACATGATAGTCAGTGCGCTGGTTCGGACCGCCGACGACGGTGACGATGAAATCGGCATCTTCCCAGATCTGCGCATTGCCGACCGGGGGTTGCAGCACGTCGCGATGATCCTCGATCCATTCGCGGAAGTTGAAGGGCAGTCCATAGGTCAGCATGGCGTCATCCTTTGGGCGCGCGCGGGATGAAGGCAGTCGCCTTGATCTCGATCAGCAGATGCGGGTGGGGAAGCTGGTGGACCGCGACGGTCGTCCGCGCGGGACCGGCTTCGTCGAAATATTCGGCATAGACAGCGTTATAGCCGCCGAAATCGTTCATGCTGACGAGGAAACTCGTTACGTCGACGACGTCGGCGAGCGAGCCGCCCGCGTCGGCGAGGATCGCGGCGATATTCTCTATCACCGCGCGCGTCTGCGCGGCGATGTCGAGGGTGACGGTGCCGAACTCGTCGGCTGAGGCGCCTGCGAAACTGTTGTCGGCGCGGCGCGAGCTGGTGCCCGAGACGAAGACGAAATCGCCGGCGCGGCGATAGTGCGGAAAACGCCCGCGCGGGCGCGCCTTGCCGGGGATAACCCTGCCCTCACTCTCGCTCATGCCGCGCCTCCTTCGATCGTGAAGCCGACGCGGCCGAGATGGCCTGCGTCGAGCGATACGCTGCGCGCATCGCCAATCGCGGCCGCGGCGGTCGCGCCGCCGAGCATTATGGTCCAGCCCGGCTGAAGCACCAGCCCCGCCGCCCCCGCAAGCCGCGCCGCGGCGATGAGCGAGCGTATCGGATCGCCGAGGATCGCCGCGCTCGTCCCCGTCTCCACAACCTCGCCATCGACGCGCATCGTCATCGCGACGTCCGACACGTCGGTATCGGGGGCAAGCCACGGCCCGGTGACGAAGGCCGACGACGACGCATTGTCGGCGACGACATCGCCGAGCGCGAAGCGGAAATTCTCGTAGCGGCTGTCGATGATCTCGAGCGCTGCGGCGACCGCATCGACCGCGGCGAGCGCTTCCGCACGCGTGACCTCGCCCGCGAGCGGCGCCTTCAGTCGCACAGCGACCTCGGGCTCGACGCGCGGGTGGATGAAGCGTGCGCGCTCGATCGCGGCGCCGTTGACGACGACCATGTCGGAGGTCAGCCGGCCCCAAATCTGGTCCTTGAGCCCCATCTGGATCATCTTGGCTTCGCTGGTGAACCCCATCTTCACCCCGACGAGCGTTGCGCCGCGCGCGAGGCGCCGGTCGATCGCGGCGCGCTGGATTTCATAGGCTTCGGCGAGCGGCAATTCGCCCTCTTGCCCGGTGATCTGCGCGATCGCGCGGGCACCGAGGGCGGCTTCGTCGAGCCTTGCGGCGATGGCGGCAATGTCGGCCATATTATCCTCTTACAGCTTCACGCAGATATTGGTCGGTTCGGAATAGAAATTCAGCGAATGTTCGCCGCCTTCGCGGCCGATGCCCGACAGCTTCATACCGCCGAAGGGCGTACGAAGGTCGCGCAGGAACCATTCGTTGACCCAGACGATGCCCACCTCCATCTGTGCCGCAACGCGGTGCGCACGACCGACGTCGCGCGTCCAGATCGCCGCGGCAAGGCCATAATCGGTATCGTTGGCGCGTTCGATCGCCTCTTCCTCGCTGTCGAAGGGCGCGATGTGGCAGACGGGGCCGAAAATCTCCTCGCGCACGCAGCGCGCATCGTCGGCGAGCCCGGTCAGGATCGTCGGCTGTACGAAGGCGCCGCCCGCGAGTGCACCATCGAGGTCGGGAACGCCGCCGCCTGTCACGACCGTCGCGCCTTCTTCGCGCGCGAGCGCATAATAGGACAGCACCTTCTCGCGGTGGCCATGCGAGATCAGCGGCCCCATGTCGGCGCCCGACCAGGGATCGCCGACGGTGAGCGCCTTCGCGCGTTCGGCGAGCGTGGCGACGAAGCGGTCGAAGATCGGCCGCTCGACATAGATGCGCTCGGTGCACAGGCACACCTGTCCGCAGTTCGAGAAGACCGAGCGCATCGCCCCCGCGACCGCCTCGTCGAAATCGCAGTCGGCGAAGACGAGCGCGGCATTCTTGCCGCCGAGCTCGAACGACACGGGTTTCACCCCCGCCGCCGCAACGCGCATGATCGCGCCGCCGGTTGCCGATTCACCGGTGAAAGTGATCGCGTCGATATCGGGGTTCGCGGTCAGCCATTCGCCCGTGGAGTCGGCGCCGAAACCGTGGACGAGATTGAATACGCCCGGCGGCACCCCGGCTTTGTCCATCACCTCGGCAAGCAAGGTTGCGGTCGAAGGCGTCTCCTCGCTCGGCTTGACGACGACGACATTGCCGCAGGCGAGCGCGGGCGCGACCTTCCACGTCATCAGCAGCAGCGGCAGGTTCCATGGCGAGACGATCGCGACGACGCCCAGCGGCCGCGCGATCGCATAGTTGATCGCGCTGCGCCCGTCGGCGAGGTCGGTACGAAAACTCGGCATCGCGCGCGCCTCGGCGAGTGCGGCGAAGGCGCGGAAATTGGCGGCGCCACGCGGAATGTCGATCGTCCGCGCCTGATGCAGCGACTTACCGGTGTCGGCGATCTCGGCGGCGGCGAATTCGTCGAAGCGCGCCTCGATCCCTTCGGCGATGCGCACGAGCAGCTTGCAGCGCTCGGCCTGCGACATGCGACCCCACGGTCCCTTGAGCGCCGCCCGACCGGCGGCGACGGCGCGGTCGACGAGGTCGCGGCTCGCCTGCGACACGCGCCCGGCGACGCTGCCGTCGACCGGGTTCACATTGTCGAACCAGCCATCGCCCTCGACGAAGGCGCCGTCGACATAATTGAGAACGGGCCGGTCAGCGAAAGGATAGCCGGTCACGTCGCACCCCCGACCGCGACATAGCCCGCTGCATTGCTGTGCGCCGCGCCCGCCTTGCCGACATGCCCCGCCATCTGGAGCAGCGACAGGATCGTGTCGTTGAACTGGGTCGGCGCTTCGAGAAAGGCCGAATGGCCCGCGTCGTTGACCTCGACGAGGAAGGAGCCCGGCACCTCGGCCTGCACGAGCCGCACCGCCTCGATCGGGAAGAGAATGTCGTCGACGCCCGACAGGAAGAGGACCGGGTAGCCGTTGCCGCCGAGATCGGCAGCCGGACGCGCGTCGAAGCGGCCGGTCAGGTCGTGGCGGCTGGCGGCGTTGAAGCTCGCGATCTGACTGTAGAGCGCCGCGAGATCGGGCGCGGCGCCAGCGCCGAGGACGCGCTCGACCTGCGACAGCGCGGCGGTCTTCGCCCGCGCCGCGTCCATGATCGCCTTGACCTCGCCGCTCTCGACAATCCCGTGCAGGCTGTCGCAGATCGCGAGCGCGGCAACACGCTCGGGCGCGCGGTGTGCGAAACCGATGCAGGTGCCCGCACCCATCGACTGGCCGACGAGCGCGGCCTTCGCGATGTCGAGATGGTCGAGCAGCGCCGTCAGGTCTTCGACGAAGGCATCGCGCCCGCGCCCGTCGAGGTCGCGCGACAGGCCGAAACCGCGGTGATCGAAGGTGATAACGCGGTTCGAGCGCGAAAGCGCATCGATTTGGCGATACCAGATCGCATGATTGCCGCCGATGCCGTGCGCAAGTACGACCGCCGGGCCCTCCCCAAGCGCCTGCCAGTATATTTCGGCACTCGCCGTCGCCAGCATACCGCTATCCATCACGATACTCCCATCAATTTGCTGAGCCGCACGACATAGTCGCCGAACGCCGGATCCTCGCGCGTCATGCTCGGATCGCGCGGGCGCGGCAGGTCGATGCGGACATCCTCGATAATCGTCCCCGGCCGCTCCGACATCACGAGCACGCGGTCGGAGAGCAGTACGGCTTCCGAAATGCTGTGAGTGACGAGCAGCACCGTCTTGCGGTCGCGCTGCCAGATGCGCAGCAGTTCCATATTGAGCCGGTCGCGCGTCAACGCGTCGAGCGCCCCGAAGGGCTCGTCCATCAGCAGCACCTGCGGTCCGCGGGCGAGCGCCTGACCGATCGCGACGCGGTGGCGCATCCCGCCCGAAAGCTGGTGCGGATGGCTGTCCTCGAAACCTGTCAGCCCCAGCGTCTCCACCAGTTCGGCCAGCGCCGCCGCGTCGGGACGTTTCGTCGCCGGGTCGAGATCAACCCCGAGCAGCAGATTGTCGCGGACATTGAGCCAGGGCAGCAGGTTCGAGGTCTGGAAGACGAAGCCCATGTCGGGCGACGGGGCCTGCACCACCGCGCCGTTGAACAATATGCCGCCGTCGTCGAAGGGCTCGAGTCCGGCGATCAGGCGGAGCAGCGTGCTCTTGCCGCAGCCCGAAGGCCCGAGCACCGAGACGAATTCGGCCGCGCCGATTTCGGCGCTGACGTTGGTCAGCACCTTGCGGCCATCGAATGCCTTGCCGGCACCGGCCATGGAGATCACCGCGCTCATGCCGCGCGCCACCAGATGAAGCGTTCCCAATAGGCGACGCCGTAGAAAAGAAGGAGCGACAGCAAGGTCACCGCGATCAACGCTGCAAAGGTCAGCGTCGTATGGCCCGAACCGGAGGCCGTGAGGATAAGATTGCCGAGCCCGTCGTTAGAGCCGACGAATTCGCCGACGACCGCGCCGATCACCCCGAGCGGCATCGCGACCTTGCAACCGTCGAGGAAGCTCGGCAGCGCGGCGGGCACACGCAGCCGCCAGAAGCTTTGCATCGGCGAGGCACGGAGTGCGCGGAAATGCTCTTCGAGATGCGCGGGCGTGCTCGCCAGTCCACCGAGCGTCGCGATGATGATCGGGAAGAAGGCGAAGAGGAACGCCATGATCAGCTTCGACGCGAGGCCGTAGCCGAACCAGACGACGATCAGCGGCGCGAGTCCGATCTTGGGGACGCTCTGCAACGCGACGAACAGCGGATAGACCGTGCTTTTCGCGGTGCGCGAGAAATAGATTAGCGCCGCGATTGGGACGCCGAGCGCGACCGCGATGATGAAGCCCCAGAACACCTCGGTCAGCGTGACGAGGCTCTGCGACAGGATCGGCCCGCGCGACTGCCAAAGCTCGCCGAGGATCGCGCTCGGCGGCGGCAGCAGGTAGGACTGTACCCCCGACCAGCGGACGCCATATTCCCATGCGAGGCCGAGCGCCGCAAAGAAGGCGATGCTGATCGCGGCGTCGCGATTGAACCACCTGCTCACGCGTCGCCGTCCTTGCCCAGCAAGGCGACGATGCGCGCCGGTGGCGGTACGAGGAAGCGATCAAGGTGCCAGCGGTCGAAGGTTTCGAGGTCCTTGCCGTCCCAAACCGAAGGTTCATAGGGGCTGCCGGCGGTGATCTGCGTCATGTCGGTGTAGAATTCGACATTGTTGCCGTCGGGGTCGCGGAAGACGAGGAAGCTGTTCGCCCCCGGGCCATGCTTGCCGATGCCGCGGTCGATCGGGATGGCGCGCGCGACGAGCATCTCGGCGACCTTCTCCATCTCCTCGATCGTTTCGAGGCGGTAGGAGAAATGCTCGACCGCGGGATAATGGCCTTCGGGAATATCGGTATGACCCGGCGGCAGCTGGAGCAGCGCGAGGTCGTGATGATCCTCGCCCGCGCGCAGGAAGACCATATGATGGTCGATCCAGTCGGACACGGTCAACCCGACGACCTCGGTATAGAAAGCGAGGCTCCGGTCGATGTCGCGCACCTTGAGCACGAGGTGGCCGAGCCGCGTCGGGCGCGGGCGGTAGGAAGCGGGATCGGTCATGGCTGATTCCCCATCGGAACGAAGGCGTTGGTGAAGAGCTGCGGCGTCTGGTCAAAGCCCCGAAGCTGGCCGCTCGCCTGTAGATAGGTGACTGTGCGCGCGACCTTTTCGGGCGTCAGGCGATGCGAACCGCCCTCGGCCGCCATCAGATCGGCGGTCTCGCGAATCTGGCGTTCGGTCACCGCTTCGTCGAGCAAAGGATAGGCCTTGCGGATGATAGCGAGCGCACCCTTCGGATCGCGCGCCGCGTCGGCATAGCCGCGATAAGCGGCCTTCAGGAAAGCGCGCACGAGGTCGGGCTGCTTTTCGATCAGCGCGTCCTGCGTCGCGAAACCGCTGCCGTAAACGTCGAGCCCGAAGTCGGCATAGGCGATGCGCCCGATCGTCACCGCCTTCGCCTTCGCCGCCTTGTCGAACAGTGCCATCGAATTGCCGAGCCAGCATTCGGCGGCATCGATCCGCCCTTCGACGAGCGAGGAGACGACGATCGCCGGGTCGAGCTGGATCTGCTCGACGCGCGCCGGGTTGACGCCGTTGTCCTTGAGCCACGCCGGGAGCAGCGCCTGGATCATCGAGCTTTGCCCGGCGCCGAAGCGCAGTCCGGCAAGGTCGGCGGGGGCAGAGATGCGATGTCGCTCCTTGACGAAGCAGGCGCCGGCGGGAAGCCGCATGTTGATGCCGCCGATCATCCGGACCTTGCCGCCCTTGGCGCGGCTGAGCGCGACCGACAGCGGGTCGATATAGGCGAATTCGAACATGCCCTGGTCGAGTTCGTTCGCGGTGCGCATGCCGCCGAAGCCGCGCATCGGTTCGACGTTCAGCCCGGCATCGGCGAAATAGCTCTTGTCGATCGCGACGAAAATGCCCGCCATGCTGCCCTGCGGCAGCCACGCCATGTTGAAGCGAACGGTTCGAGCGCCTTCCGCCTGCTTCGCGGCCTGCGGCGCGTTGCCGCCGAAGGCGCTCCACAGCGTCAGCACGGCGATGGCCGTGACGACGAGCAGCGGCGCGATCAGCGCGCGGCGCGAAAAGGCGGCCCGAGGCGTCATGCGCGCGGCAGGTGCGGCGCGGAAACGGGGTTGCGAAGCTCGCCGATCCCTTCGACCCAGGCATCCATGACGTCGCCGTCCTTCAGGAAGACGCCGCGCCCCATGCCGACCCCGGCGGGGGTGCCCGAGGCGATCAGGTCGCCCGACCGGAGTTCGAGGATCGTCGAGAGATAGGCGATCTGTTCGTAGATGTTGAAGATCATCTCGGACGTGTTGCCGTCCTGCATCGCCTCGCCATTGACCTTGAGCCCCAAGCGGATGGCGTGCGGATCGCCGAGGCAGTCGCGCGGGACGAATACGGGGCCGAGCGGCGTGAAGCTGTCGAAGCTCTTGCCGCGAAACCAGTCGTGCGAGAAGGGAAAGTCGCTGCGCCGGGTGCGGTCGCGCGCCGAGACGTCGTTGACGATCGTATAGCCAGCGATCAGGTCATGCGCGTCGGCCGCCGCGACATTCTTGCCCGCGCGGCCAAGGACGACGCCGAGTTCGACCTCCCAGTCGGGGCGCGACACCTGCGACGGGACGACGACCGTTTCGTTCGGGCCGACGACGCTCTCGACGGTCTTGAGGAAGATATAGGGCTCGCTCTCGGCCTTGGCGGCGAGCTTGGTCTGCATTTCCTCGGCATGTTCGATGAAGTTCGACGCGGCGGCGAAGATGCGCCGCGGCTCGAACGGCGCCGCAAGCGTGGGCGCGTCGATTCCGCCCGCCGCGCCCTCCAGCACATGGGCGAGCGCGAACAGCCCTTCGCGGCGAGCATCCCAGTCGCGTATGATCGTGGTGACATTGTCCGCCACCGCGGCAAAGCCGTGCGTTGCCGCCGCATCGTGCAAATCATGAAAAGCGTCGCCGACCCGGATCATCGGGCGCGCACCGTCCGGTGTGGGGTGGGTGGCAAGGGCAAAGCGGGTCATGCGTCGATCATCCTTTGTAAAATTGCGGGCAAAGCCGGGGGCGGTGCGACCGAGGGCCAAGACGGAGCCGATTGCAGCCAGCACGGTGCGGCGTTCGAACACAGGCCATTTCGCCCTCACCCGAACGCCCGGATCAACATCCGCACCGCGACCACGGTGAGGAAGAGGCCGAACAGGATGCTGAGCTGGCGTCTGGACAGGGCGTGCGCGATGCGCGCGCCCCACGGCGCGGTGACGAAGGTGGCGGGACCGATGACGGCGAGGCCGATCAGATTGACATAGCCGAGGCTGCCCGGCGGCAGGCCTTCGACGTGCCAGCCGGTGACGACGAAGGCGACCGCGGCGGGCGCGCTGATCAGCAGCCCGAACAGCGCCGCGGTGCCCACCGCGCGGTGAATGGGCACGTTGAACAAGGTCATCACGGGCACGCTGAGCGTGCCGCCGCCGATCCCCATCATGCTCGAAATGCCGCCGATCGCGAAGGGGATCGCTTGCCCGGTCACGCCCTCCGGCATCGTCTCGGCAATATGCTTACCTTCGAGCGGGAGCAGCATCTTCACCGCGACGAGCAAAGCGACGATGCCGAACACCGCCGACAGCACGTCGCCGCTGACGCGGCTGGCGAGCAGCACGCCCGCGATCGCGCCAAGAAAGATCGCGACGCCCCAGCGCCTGAGCTGGTCATGGTCGACCGCGCCCTTCGCTTCATGCGCGCGCGATGAAGAGATGGCGGTGGGGATGATCGTGGCGAGCGAAGTCGCAACGGCGACGTGCATGCGCACCGAAGAATCGATGCCCAGCGCCGCGAGCACGAGGTCGAGCACCGGGACGATCACGATCCCGCCGCCGACGCCCAGCATGCCCGCGATCACGCCGCCGACCGCACCGGTCAACAACATCATCGCCGCGAGCATCGCCATATCCGGATTCAAAAGCGCCTGCATGGCCTCCCCCAAAAGTTCGGTCCTGCTTGTGCGGGGCAGACGATATGCAGTCAAAGATAGAAAATGCGCCTATCTATAATCAAAAATAGATAGCGGTAGCGCGAACGCCTTTATAGCCGTTCGCAGATAGCGAAACGGACAATCGATATTATCGCATATAGCAATGCCCCCTTAGCGCAGGGCCATGAAACGCATTGGCATTGCCGGGTTCGGCACCATCGGCCGCGCCGTCGCGCGCCATATCGAGAATAGCGATCTGCCGCTGGCGCTTGCCGCCGTCTCGGCAGGTGATCGCGCCCGCGCCCAAGCCGCCATGGCGCAGCTTGCACGGCCGGTTCCGATCGTCGACACCAGCGAACTCGTCGCGCTGTCCGATGTCATCGTAGACAGCGCGCCGACCGCAGCGTTCCGCGACATCGCCGAAGCGACATTATGCGCAGGCAAGACGCTGGTTACGGTCAGCGGCGCGGCGTTGATGCAATGGCCCGGGGCGGCCGGGTTCGCGCGTGACCATGGCGGCCGCATCATCCTGGCGACCGGCGCGCTGCTCGGTCTCGATGCGGTGCGCGCGGCGGCGATCGGTTCGATCCATTCGGTGACGATGGTAACACGCAAACCGGTCAAATCGCTCGTCAAGGCCGACCATGTCGTGCGCAACGGCATCGACCTTACGGAAATCGACGAACCGCTGAAGATATTCGAAGGCAGCGCGCGCGAGGGCGCCATCGCCTTTCCAGCCAATGTCAATGTCGCCGCTGCATTGGGCCTGGCAGGAACAGGCCCCGACCAGACGCGGCTCGAAATCTGGGCCGACCCGGCCCTTACGCGCAACACGCACCGCATCGTCGTCGATTCGGACAGCGCGCGCTTCGAACTCGCGATCGAGAATATCCCCACCGACGAAAATCCCGGCACCGGCCGCATCACCGCGCAGAGCATCGTCGCGGCGCTGCACGATCTCGTCAGCCCCATTCGTATCGGAACATAGAAAGGTTTCCCCGATGACCACCCGTCTCCGCCATGTGGCAATCGCGTCCGCCGACCCCGACAATTCGGTCGGCTTCTTCACCGAAGTCCTCGGCTGGACCGTCGCGGGCAAGATCGATAGCCGCAACGCGCACGGCTATTATGTCACCGACGGCCACATCAACATCGCGCTGCTGTGTTTCAAGAACCGCCCTGCCGCGGGAATGGAATTTCCCGAAGGCTATACCGGGCTGCACCACATCGGGTTCCAGTGCGACGATATCGCCGAAGTGGTCGAACGCTTCGAAAATTCGGGCTACGCGCCGCGCCACGACGTCAATCTGGCGCAAGGCCTCGGCAAAAACCCAGCCAAGGACAATGCCGAGTACAAGATGACGGGGCCGGAAAATGTGATGGTGGACGTGTCCGAACGCGGCTGGGCCGGCACCGAAAGCTTCAAAAGCGCCAGCTAGGGAACGCGGCGGCGGGCTAGTGGCGGCGCAATGTGCGTCGTCCCGGCTCCGCCTAGCGCGCCTTCGCCTTGCCGTCGATCAGCACCGCCTGTTGCCACCGGCTTGGCGCCTTGTCGGTGCGGTGGATGCACCCCGCCCAGCAGCAGGGGCGCTTCTTGCCTTCCTGCAACTCCTCGACGGTCCGGCCGATGCGCCGGGCGCGCGTCGCCGCCTGTTTTGCATCCTCCACCCAGCAGATGAATTCATTGCGCCCGAGCGGCGTCAGCCCTTGCCACAGCGCGAAGACCGCCGGATCGGCGCATATCGCGGTCTGCATATCGTCGCCCGCCTGATGCACGGTGCCCTGAAGAAAATCGTCGCTCACGCCAGCGTCCCTTCCGTGTCCCACCGCGCGCCCTAGCGCGCCCTGCCGCACGCCACCGTGCCGGTGCCGACGTTGCGCACGGTGCAGACGGGGCGCCCCAGCACCACGGTCTTGCCGCTGCCGCGCGTGGTGATCGCGGCCGATTTGACCGCGTTGAAGATATGATCGCCCGTCCCTTCGCTGTCCGAAATCAGTCCGTCGACCGCCAGCTTGCCGGCATCGACGACTCCCGAACCCGACAGCGTCATCTGCGCCTGCTTCGCCTTGCCGGCGAGCGTCAGCGTGCCGTTGCCGATCATCGCGACCGCCAACCGGTCGGTATCCACCGCGTCGACGCTCAGCTTGCCCGGACCGCGCAGGCCGAGTGCGACGCGCTGGCCCTTCATCCCGTCGATGTGAAGCGACCCCGCGCCGACCAGCGTTGCCGATTGCAGCGTCGCGGCGTTGATGCGGAGCAGCACCGCGCCGGGCGAACTAACGCGGCGGTCGTCACCCGCGAACTGGCGCATCCCGATCACCAGCCGTCCGTCGCGATTTTCGACGGTCAGCCGGTCGAGCGCATCCTGCGATCCCGTTGCCACGGCGCTCACCGGCGCGCGTGTCACCACCTCGACATCGACATCGGCGCCGACTTCGATCGCCGCGAAACTGGTGAGGCCGAAGCGCTTTTCGGCGGCGTGCGCCGACGCAGCGGACAAGAGGGCGGTCGCCGCGATCGCGGCCCATCGCATGATGCTGGTCATGCCGCCGCCTTAACCGGTTCGCGGCCGCGGCACCAGCGCGCGATCATTTGCAGGTCGCGGTGCCCGATCCCATTTCGCGCGAGGTACAGGTCGCGCCACCGGTCAGCGTCACATCGCCCGACCCCAGGATATTGATCGACGCGGTGCCGCTCGCCTGTCCTTCGACATTGCCCGATCCCGCGACCGACACGTCGAGCGTCTGCGCCGCAAGCCCCTTGGCATCGACATCGCCCGATCCGGTCACGCTGATCGCGCCCGAATTGACCGTGCCGCCGCCGATATCGACGTCGCCCGATCCCGAAATCGCGATTTTCGCGCTCTGTCCGGTCATCTTCGCGACCTTGAGGTCGCCCGATCCGGTCACCGTCGCTTCCAGCGTGTCGCCATCGACGCTGTCGGCGTCGATCGAACCCGATCCGGTCAGGCGCAGCATCGACAGTTTCGGCATGGTGATGCTGATCTCGACGCCCTCATGGTCGCGCCCGCCGAAGCTGAAACCGTCGCGCTTGCGGCCGATCGACAATGTCGAGCCGTCGGTCACGATCTCGAGCTGGTCGAGCTCGCCTTGCGGCCCCTTGGCCGTGATGGCGAAGGCGTCGCCCTGGCGAATCGTGACGTCGTCGGGGCCGGTGACCTTGACGCCGGTGAAACCAGTCAGCGCGAAGCCGCGGGTGGTAACCGGACCCGCATCGCGGGCGCTCGACTTGCTGTCCTTGTCGCTGTCGATCGTAAAGGATCCGCCACAGGCCGCGGTCGCCATCACAAGCGCCAGCGGCAAAACGCCAATCAACCGGTTTCGCATCATCAATCTCCTCTGTATTAGTCGCCTAACACAGAGGAGGCATGCTGTCCAGTCCGGCTTACCAGCGCAGCAACGGCGGCAGGATCAGGCGCCCCGCAATCGCCGACAGGATGACGACAAGCCCGTGCCACAGCGCGATATGGACCATATTGTCCGACGAACAGTGCAGCGCGAGCACCGCCGCGCCCGCCGCGCCCGCCGCGACCCCGACGACCCAGCCGGCGCGTTCGAGCGAGGTCGGGGCACCGCCCTTCAGCCACGCGAACAGCGCGGCTCCGACCCCGAGCCCGGCGATCAGTCCGTCGAGCGTGCAGCGCATCCCGCCGTGCGGGTCCATCCCGTGCATCGCCGCATGGGTATCGCCCAGCCCGACGACGAGCGCGGTCAGCGGCAGCGCGAGCGCCGCGAGCCCGGCCCAGCGCCAGCCGCTATAGTCGCGCCCGACTCCGGGCAGCCCCATGCGCAGGGCGCTCCAGATCGCGGCCAGCCCCAGCGCGACGATCAGCCAGAAGGCGAACATCGGCATCGGCGCCATCGACGCGCCATGAGCCAGATCGTGCCGCATACCCAGCAGCCACAGCAGGGTGCCGCCGCCGATCAGCCACGCCGCCGCGGTCCAGGCACCGCCACGCAGCAGCCGGCGCGGCCGGATCGGCTTCAGATCATCGGCCAGGCCGTCGATCAGATCGTCGATCGATGCGTCCGTCATGTCATTCGCTTTCAATATATTGGCTGAGCTTTTTCAAGCCGCGATGAATATTCACCTTCACCAGCGATTCGCTCTGCCCGCAAATCCGCGATGCCTCGGCGATCGACGCGCCCTCGATCTTGACCAGGGTGATCGCCTGCGCCTGTTTCGGCGGCAACAGCGCGAGCAGATGGTCGAGGCTGAGCCGCGCATGGACCGCTTCGTCCTCGGCGCCCACGGCGGCGTCATTGTCGCCGAGTTCGGCCTCGTCGCGCTGGCGGCGCAGCATGTCGATCCAGCGATAGCGCGCGATGGCGGCGAGCCACGGCAGAAAAGCGCGATCGCTGTCCCAGGTCGCCAGCTTGCGGTGCATCGACACCAAAGTTTCCTGAATCAGATCGTCGACCTGATGCGGTGCGATCCGCCGCGCGAAATAGCGCGCGAGCCATGTCCGGCAATCGCCGAGCAGCGCGCGATAGGCCGCGCGATCCCCCCGCTGCGAAGCGGCCATCAGGCGCGCGAGCGAAGGTTCGTCGAGGCTCATTTCCCGCGCATCCTAACAAGCAAGGCATCGATGGAAAACAGGCCGCCGCCGCGCACGATCAGGATCGCGGCCATAGCGGCCCACAGCGAATGAACCGGCCACCATGCATCGGGAAAGACGAATATCTGGATGACGAGCGTCATCACCAGCAGCGCGCCCGCCGAAAAGCGGGTGGCAAGGCCGATGATCAACAGCGCGGGGAAGATATGCTCGGCCCAGGTCGTCATCGGCACCGCGATCGAAGCGTCGAGCGGCAGGCCGGAAAATTCGTTGCGAAACAGGTCATATGTGTTGGGATCGATGGTAAGGAAGCTCCCTTCGACCACCTTCGTCTGCCCCGAACGCCAGAAGACGCCGCCCAGCGCAACGCGCAGCAACAGCAGGGCGACACTTTCGGCGAACCGGCCCGAAACGATCGCCACGCCGCGATCGTAAAATGCGACAATCTGCTTCATGCTACCCTTCTTCCTGCGCCGTTTCGAGCGCCCCGGTGGCGATCAGCGACGCGATCGCCGCGCCGCCGCCCGGATGCTCTTCGGCAAGAAGCCCGATCAGGTTACGCAGCGGCACGAAATCATCGGCCAGTGCCAGCGCCGCGGCATCGGCGGGGGCAAGTGCATGAGCGCGCACCTCCGCATCGGGCCGGGCGAGGAGCACGATCCGCGTCGCCGCGAGCGCGGGGTCGAGCGCCGCCGCTGCATCGCTCGACAGGCTGACGATATGCGCGGCGGGATGCCGGCGGACCGGCAGCGACAGCAGCGCCGCCTGGCTCTGCCCTGCCAGTTCGGCCAAGGTCAGCGCCGGCGCGTCGGCAGCGTGATAGCTTTCGAGCCAGGCCCATTCGATCCGCGCAAGATCCTGCGCGCGCGGCGGTGCTTTTCCGTTCAGCCAATCGGGAAAGTCGGCGCCGATGCCGACCAGCGCTCGCCGCCGCGCGCCGTCCGTTTCAGCATAGCGCCGCGACAGCCGGTTGAATGCTTCGGCGCCCAGCAGATCGCGGCACAGCGGAAACGTCTCCTCCAGCGCGACGAGCCGCGCGTGCGAGATCGTATTGGCATGGACGCGCAGCCCGCACAGAACCTGCGCCGGATCCCCCGCGAACAGCCAGTCGGGCAAATGGTCGGGTCCACCATTGATCGCCGCGGTGATGGCAGCCTGATCGCGCTCAAGCATCGGCCGTGACGGGTGAACAGGCCGCGATGAGCGCGTCGGCGCGCGCGGCTTCGGCACGCAGCACCGCATAGTCCGGAACGTCGCTGTCCCATTCGACCAGCACAGGCGTCGGTCCTGCCCGGCGCAGGAAACGGTCGAGCAAGGTCCAGCAGGCCGTGCCGACCGGCGATCCATGATCGTCGATGGCGATCGTGCCGCCAGCACCGTCGGGCTTCACCGCATGGCCCGCCACATGAATTTCGCCGACCAGCCGCGGGTCGAAGGCATCGAGCCAGGCCTCGGGGTCGCGGCCAAGATTATGCGCGGAAACAAGAATGTTGTTGATGTCGAGCAACAGGCCGCAGCCGGTTCGGCGGCATAGTTCGTGCAGGAAATCGGCCTCGCACCAGTTGCTTGCCGCATAGGCAAGATAGCGCGACGGATTTTCGATCAGGATCGTGCGGCCGAGCCGGTCCTGCACGCGCGCCACTTCGCCCGCAAAATGCGCAAGCGCCGCGCTGGTATAGGGGATCGGCAACAGGTCGGGAAATTTGTCGCCGGGGCCGTTGCTCCAGCTCAGATGGTCCGACACCATCGCAGGCGCGTAGCGCGCGCAGAGCGCCGCCAGCGCATCGAGCTCGCCGCGATCGACGCCGCCCGACGACCCCAGCGACAGGCCGACCGAATGAAAGCTGAGCGGCATATGCTCGGCGACCGCGGTCAGCCAGCGATGCGGGGGTCCGCCCGGGCCGAAATAATTCTGGGGGTGGATTTCGGCCCAGGCGGGTGCCGTGCCCGCCTCCACCGCGGCAAGAAGCGCGGCATAATGCTGAGATTTCAGTCCTATGCCGGCGCGTCGGGGCAGCCGGGGGGTAGTGGAGGCGGACACGGCGGGGGCTCAGCTCTTCTTTTGCGGCACCGGCTTGGCATTGCCCTCATGCGCGGTCAGCGTGCCGCCCATCTTGACGCAGGTGCCCGCCGGAACCGACTTCCAGGCATTGCCCTGATAATTGACCGTCGAGGTGCCCGCGCAGCTCGTGCCCGGACCGGCGGCGCAATCATTCTTGCCCTTCAGCGCGACGCCGAAGCATTTTTCGGTCTTTCCGACCGCAGCAGCGGTTCCCGGCGCCATCGCGCCGGCGGCCATGGCCAGAACGGCCGAGGCGGCCAGCGACAGTTTCACGGCATTGCTCATTCTTCACTCCATTCACAACAAAGGGGGATGCGGGGGGATGGCATCGAAGGGAAATTCGCCGCGCCGCGCGGCAAGGTTACAGCGCGCCATCTTGTCGCCACCTTCGCGCGGCAAAGGAGCCTTTCCCCTCCCCGATACCGAGAGAGAAACGTGAGCGTAGCGTTCCGCCGCGAAAGCGATGACGAACATATGGAACCGGTCTTCGAATGGCCGATCCCGCCGGGCGCCAATCTGGTGACCCCGCGCGGACATCGTCTGCTCGGCGAAGAACTCGCGCAGATCGAAGCCGCCATCGCGGCGGCGGAAACCGACGATGCGCGCAAGAAATTGCAACGCCGCCAGCGCTATGTCGCCACGCGCCACGCGACCGCGGAGGTGCAGGTCGCGCCCGCGGACGGGATCGTCGGCGTCGGCAGCGCGGTACGCTATCGGCTCGCAGGTACCGAGCGCGCCGTGACGATCGTCGGGCATGACGAAGCCGATCCGGCGGCAGGGCGGATCGGCTTCACCGCGCCGCTTGGCCGTGCACTGATGGGCGCCGAGGTCGGCGAGAGCGTCGAATTTCAGGGCCGCGAGGATGCCATCACCCTCCTTGCCGCCGCGCCCGATGCGGAGGAATTGGCATGAAGGACAAGTTCGAACGCCACAAGCAGCCGTGGACCGCCGCCGAAATCGACAAGCTCCACACGCTGGCGAAAAAGGGCATGGCGCTCAAGGCCATCGCCAAGGCACTGACGCGCAGCGAAGAGTCGGTAAAAATCCGCGCCAAGGCCGACGGACTGTCGATCGCAAAGCTGCGCTGACGTCCCTCGCATGACCACCCCCGATTATGATGCCATCGTGCTGGGTGCCGGCGCGGCCGGGCTGATGTGCGCCGCGGTCGCGGGGCAAAGGGGTCGCCGCGTCCTGCTGCTCGACCATGCCGAGCAGGTGGGCAAGAAAATCCTGATCTCGGGCGGCGGCCGCTGCAATTTCACCAATATCCACACCGCGCCCGACCGCTATATTTCGGCGAATCCGCATTTCGCCAAATCGGCGCTCGCGCGCTACACGCCCGCCGATTTTATCGCGCTGGTCGATGCCTATGGCATTGCACATCACGAAAAGACGCTCGGCCAGCTGTTCTGCGATGGGTCGGCGAAACAGATCGTGGCGATGCTGCTCGAGGAATGTGCAAAGGGCGACGTCGATATCCGCTGCGGCCAGCCGGTGCGCGCCGTTACGCATGCGGATGGCGTCTTCTCCGTGGCCTTCGGCGACCGGCCTGTCCGCGCGCCCAACCTCGTCATCGCTACCGGCGGCCCCTCGATCCCGAAGATGGGCGCGACGGGCTTTGCTTATGATCTGGCGCGCCAGTTCGGCCTGAAAATCGTCGAACCGCGCCCCGCGCTTGTCCCGCTGACGCTCGGCGGTGACGATGTGCTGTTCCGCGACCTGTCGGGCGTCGCAACCCCGGTCGAAGCAAGCGCGGGCAAGGCGGCGTTCCGCGAAGCGGCGCTGTTCACCCACAAGGGTCTATCGGGTCCGGCGATCCTCCAGATCAGCAGCTATTGGCGTTCCGGCGATCCGGTAACGATCGATTTCCTGCCCGCCGCCGAACCCGGCTGGCTGATCGAGGCGAAGCGCGCACGCCCGCGCGCCACGCTTGCCGCAACGCTGCCCTTGCCCGATCGGCTGGCGCAGACGCTCGCCGAGCGGCTGGCGCTGCCCGGCGAGCTCGGCGCGCATACCGACCGCAAGCTCGCCGACGCCGAGGCGCGGCTGGCGCGCTGGACCTTCCGTCCGAACGGCACCGAAGGCTTCGCCAAGGCCGAAGTGACGGTGGGCGGCATTTCGACCGCAAATCTCTCATCGCAAACAATGATGGCCAAAAGCGTGCCGGGACTGTATGCGGTCGGCGAAGCCGTGGACGTCACCGGGTGGCTGGGCGGCTATAATTTTCAATGGGCCTGGGCCAGCGGATACGCGGCGGGTCAGGCTCTTTAGGAAAAAACCCAGATATTTCTTCGTCATGCCGAACGGGTTTCGGCATCCATGACCAGTGTTTCGATCGCGGGCGACAGACCCCGGGACGCAGACTGGGCAGCGAGGACCAAACAGCGGCGCCTTTGCTGCACAGGATAAGAAGAATAAAATGCCTTTTGAAAATCTCTCGCCCGTCCTTGCGGACGCCCTTGCCGCGCGCGGCTATGAAGGACTCACCCCCGTCCAGACCCAAGTCGTCGAAGCCGAAGCTGTCGGCCGCGACCTGCTCGTCTCGGCACAGACCGGATCGGGCAAGACCGTTGCCTTTGGTCTCGCCATGGCCGGCGAATTGCTCGAGGATGGGCGCCTGCCCTTCGCGGCGGCGCCACTGGCGCTGATCATCGCACCGACGCGCGAACTCGCGTTGCAGGTCAGCCGCGAACTGAGCTGGCTCTACGCGAAGGCCGGCGCGCGCATCGCGACCTGCGTCGGCGGCATGGATGCAAGCCGCGAGCGCCGGATGCTCAGCCAGGGCGTGCACATCGTCGTCGGTACCCCCGGCCGCCTGCGCGACCATCTCGAACGCGGCGCGCTCGACCTCGAATCGCTGCGCGTCGCCGTGCTCGACGAGGCCGACGAAATGCTCGACATGGGCTTTCGCGAAGACCTTGAGGAAATCCTCGACGCGACCCCCGAAACGCGCCGCACTTTGCTCTTTTCGGCGACGATCCCCAAGCCGATCGCCCAGCTTGCCAAACATTATCAGCGCGACGCGCTGCGCATCTCGACCGTCGGCGAAGATCGCGGCCATGGCGACATCGCCTATCAGGTCGTCACCGTCGCCCCGGCCGATATCGAGGGTGCGGTCATCAATCTGCTGCGGCTGCACGAAGCCGATACGGCGATGCTGTTCTGCGCGACGCGCGACAATGTCCGCCGCCTCCATGCCAGCCTGCTGGAGCGGGGCTTCGCGGCGGTCGCGCTGTCGGGCGAGCATAGCCAGTCCGAGCGCAACCATGCGCTGCAGGCGCTGCGCGACCGCCGCGCGCGGGTCTGCGTCGCGACCGACGTCGCCGCGCGCGGCATCGACCTGCCGAGCCTCAGTCTTGTCATCCATGTCGAAATCCCGCGCGATGCCGAAACGCTCCAGCACCGCTCGGGCCGCACCGGTCGCGCGGGGAAAAAGGGCACCGCCGTACTCATCGTCCCCTATCCGCGCCGCCGCCGCGTCGATGGCATGCTACGCGGTGCGAAGATCGACGCGCAGTGGATGAACGCGCCGACGGCGGCCGACGTCCGCGCACGCGACAAGGAACGGCTGATCGAGGCGCTGCTCGCCCCGGTCGAACATGACGCCGACGACATCGAACTCGGCCAGCGTCTGCTTGCCGAGCGCAGCGCCGAAGATATCGCCGCCGCCCTCGTCCGCGCGCACCGCGCGACGATGCCGCCGCCCGAGGATCTGATCGATAACGGCCCGCGCCCGCGCGGCGAGCGTCCCGAACGCGGCGAACGCTTCGAGCGCGCCGATCGCGGATCGGACCGCGAACAGTTCGACGATAGCGTCTGGTTCCGGCTCAATATCGGCCGCCGCCAGAATGCCGATCCGCGCTGGATTCTGCCGCTGCTTTGCCGCCGCGGCCATGTCACCAAGCACGAGATCGGCGCAATCCGCATCGGCCCCAACGAAACGCTGTTCAACATCCCGCTCGCTATCGCGGACCGCTTCGCCGAAGCCGTGTCGCGCACCGCGAACAAGGATGGCGAAGACGACAGCGGCGTCGCCATCACTCCGGCGCCCGAAGGCAGCAGCTACCCGCCGCGCCGCGACACGCGCCCCCACAAGGGCGGGCGCCGCGACGCCGCCCCGCGCCATGACGGCCCGCGCGGCGACGGCCCGCGCAAACCGCGTGGCCCCGGTGGCCCCGGCGGCAACACCGAACGATACAAGCCCAAACCCTACGGCCAGCGCAGCCCGCGCAAGACCGGGAAATATTAGGGTATAGAGCCCTTGCGCCTTCTCCGCCGCCGTCCCAAATCGGGCGAACAGCAGGAGAAGGCGCATGGAAGCGGTTGAAGCCTTTATCGAGAAGCAGGGCGGACCCGACGTCATCCAGTGGCGCAGCGTCACGCTGGGCGCCCCCGGCCCGGGCGAGGTGCTGGTCCGCCAGACCGCGGTCGGGCTCAACTATATCGACACCTATCACCGCGACGGCACCTATCCGGTCGATCTGCCGGGCGGCCTTGGCGTCGAAGCGGCGGGTGAAGTCGTTGCGGTTGGTGCCGACGTCCACGGGCTGAAGCCCGGCGATCGCGTCGCGACCTTCGGCCCCCGCCGCAATGCCTATGCGACCGCGCGGCTCGTCCCCGCCGCCGCGCTGTTCAAACTGCCCGCAGCGATCGACGACGAAACCGCGGCCGCGGCGCTGCTCAAGGCCTGCACGGTCGAAGCACTCGTCGAACGCTGCGCCAGGGTCGAGGCGGGCTGGCCGGTGCTCGTCCACGCCGCCGCCGGCGGGGTCGGCCTGATCCTCGTCCAATGGCTGAAAGCCGTCGGCGCCACCGTGATCGGCACCGTCAGCACCGCAGCCAAGGAACAGGCCGCGCGCGACGCAGGCGCCGACCATGTCATCCGCTACCGGGACGAAGATGTCGCTGCGCACGTCCGCGAAATCACCGACGGCCAAGGCGTTCCCGTCACTTTCGACGGCATCGGCATGGCGACCTGGGCGACCTCGCTCAAGGCCACCGCGCGCCGCGGGCTGATCGTCAGCTACGGCAATGCCGGCGGGCCGGTGACCGGCGTCAATCTCGGCATCCTGGCGCAGCATGGGTCGCAGTTCGTCACGCGCCCGACCTTGTTCGACTATTATCTCGATCCCGGCGAACGCGCCGCCGGCGCCGCGCGCGTGTTCGAGATGCTCGAAAGCGGCGCAGTCGCGGTCACCATCGGTCAGCGCTACCCGCTCCGCGATGCGGCTCGCGCACACGAAGATCTGGAAGCGGGCCGGACCACGGGGTCGACGCTGTTGATGCCCTGATCTTTGCCGCTTGCGGGCGGGAGGGGAGCGACTAAGCCTTCAACCGTTCGGCGTGCCAGCCGATATGCTCGGCCATGAAGGTTGAGATGAAATAATAGCTGTGGTCATAGCCCGGCTGCATGCGGATTTCGGCTTTCTGCCCCGCCTTCTCGCACGCCTCGACCAGCAGATGCGTCTTGAGCTGATCTTCCAGGAAGCTGTCCGCCTCTCCCTGATCGACGAGCAGGTCGGCAACGCGCGCACCGCCTTCGATCAGCGCGCAGGCGTCATAGTGACTCCACGGCTCGCGGTCGGCACCGAGATAGTTCGACAGCGCCTTTTCGCCCCACGGGCATTGCAGCGGCGCGACGATCGGCGAAAAGGCCGAGACCGAGCGGAAGCGGTCGGGCGTGCGCAGCGCCACCGTCAGCGCGCCATGGCCACCCATCGAATGACCGCTGATCCCCTGCCGCGTCATGTCGGCCATCGGGAAATTGCGCAGCACTACCGACGGGAGTTCATCCTCGATATAGGAGCGCATGCGGTAATTCTTTGCCCATGGCGCCTCGGTCGCATCCACATAGAAGCCGGCGCCGAGTCCGAAATCCCATGCGCCCTCCGGATCGTCGGGCACGCCCTCACCGCGCGGACTCGTGTCGGGAGCGATGAAGATGATGCCATGCTGCGCGCAGGCGGCGCGATATTCGCCCTTTTCCATCACATTGGCATGGGTGCAGGTCAGCCCCGACAGATACCACAGCACCGGCAGCTTCGCGCCCGGCGCATGATCGGGAACGAACACCGCAAAGGTCATGTCGGTGCCAGTGGTGTCGCTGGCATGGCGATAGACGCCCTGCGTGCCGCCATGGCTGCGATTGGTCGATAGCGTTTCGAGGGTCATGGATTGTCCTGCACGGGTATGGAAGCGATCAACGGCTCATGCCCCCAATGACGCAGCAGGTCGAGGATCGTTGCGCCCGCAAGCCCGATGGTTCCGGTGTTGCGCAGCGGATGGACGTTGACGCGCTCCGCCGCCGCAAGCCCGGCATCGAGTACCACCGTGATGCTTCCCGGTGCGGCGTTGATCGCGGCGAGCGGCGTCACCGATCCGGGCGCGATGCCGAGCAGCCGCTGCATGTCGTCGGGCTTGCCGAAGCTCACGCGCTTGCATCCGATCGCGGCGGGCAGCGCTTTCAGGTCGACGCGCGCTTCGCCCGGCACGGTGACGAGCCAGAAGGCCCCGCCCGCGTCCTTCAGAAACAGATTTTTGGTGTGCGCGCCGGGAATCGCGGCATTCACCGTGTCGCTTTCGGCGACGGTGAACACCGCGACATGTTCGTGCGCGGTGAAGGGGATGGCGAGCGCATCCAGATCCGCCAGCAATCCCGCTTCGCCGCGCATAGGGCCTCAGACGATCAGACGACGCGGTGCAGCGCGCACAGCTTGTTGCCCGACGGATCGCGCAGATAGGCGAGGTACAGGCTGCCGAAACCGCCTTCGCGCACGCCCGGCGGATCTTCGATCGAGGTGCCGCCCGCGGCGACGCCGGCGTCATGCCATGCCTTCGCCTGCTCCGGCCCTTCCATCGCGAAACCGATGGTGCAGCCATTGCCCGCGGTTGCCGGCTGGCCGTCGATCGGTGCCGTCACCAGGAACAGCCCGCCATTGTGCATATAGATGAGGCGCCCCTTGTCGTCGACGATGCCCGGCTTGCCGCCGATCGCCTGAAAGGTCGCGTCATAGAATTTCTTCGATGCGTCGAGGTCGTTCGATCCGACCATATTGTGACTGTACATCGCCCTTGGCTCCTCCTGATTTGGTTGCGAATCGGGACTTATCCTGTTCGCGTGACTAACGGAAGACCACCGTCTTGCGTCCGTCGATCAACACCCGCTGTTCGGCGACCCAGCGCACCGCGCGCGCGAGCACCTGCGCCTCGACATCGCGGCCAATCCGGATCAGGTCGTCGATCCCGTCGCGGTGGTCGACGCGTTCAACCGCCTGTTCGATGATCGGGCCTTCGTCGAGGTCGCTCGTCACGAAATGCGCCGTCGCGCCGATCAGCTTCACCCCGCGTTCGTGCGCGCGATGATAGGGCTTGGCCCCCTTGAAGCCGGGCAGGAAACTGTGGTGGATATTGATGCAGCGCCCCACGAGCTTCGCCGACAGATCGGCCGAAAGCACCTGCATATAGCGTGCGAGCACCAGATAATCGGCGCCGCCGCGTGCCATGACGTCCAGCATCGCGGCTTCCTGTTCGGCGCGGTTCGCGTCGCTGACGGGCAGATAGTGGAACGGCACGCCGTGCCATTCGGTCAGGCGGCGCAGATGGTCGTGGTTGGACACCACGCCGACGATGTCGATCGCCAGATTGCCCGTCGACCAGCGGTGGAGCAGGTCGTTGAGGCAATGGCTGCCCTGCGACACGGCGATCACGAAGCGCGGCTTGGCGCCGGCATCGCTGATCCGCGCTTCCATGCCGAACCGCGCGACGATCGGCGCGAACGCCGCGCGCACCGCGTCCAGCGTCTGCGGAAAGCGCGGACCCGCGCCGCGAAATTCGACGCGCATGAAAAAGCGCCCCGAATCGAGGTCGGCATATTGCTGGCTGTCGAGGATGAAGCCGTCGGTTTCGGCAAGCAGCCCCGTCACCGCCGCGACAATCCCCACCGCATCGACGCAGCTGAAGGTCAGGACGAAAGCGGCCGGACGTTCGGTCGTCATGTCAGCCCGAAATCTTGTGGAATGCGCACAGCTTGTTGCCCGCCGGATCGCGCAGATAGGCCAGATACAGCACCCGGCCTTCGGTCGCGTTGCGAATGCCCGGCGGATCCTCGGCGCTCGTCCCGCCATTGGCAAGGCCCGCGGCGTGCCACGCATCGACCGCCTCGGGCGAGGCCGCGAGCAGGCCGAGCGTATGGCCGTTTCCGCACGCCGCCGCTTCACCATTCACCGGCTTGGTGATGACGAGCCGTCCGCCGTCATGCGCGTAGATCAACCGGCCATGCTCATCGACGCGGCCGACGGGGATGCCGAGCGCACCAAGCGCCGCATCGTAAAAGCGCTTGGTCGCCGCAATATCGTTGGCGCCGAGCGTGACATGGCTGAACATGCTGCGCGTCCTTCCGCGTCAATACACGACAACGCTGCGGATGCTTTCCCCCGCATGCATCAGGTCGAACCCCTTGTTGATCTCTTCGAGGCCCATGACGTGGGTGATCATCGGGTCGATCTCGATCTTGCCCGTCATGTACATGTCGACGATCTTGGGCACATCGGTGCGGCCCTTGGCGCCGCCGAAGGCGGTGCCGCGCCAGTTGCGCCCGGTGACGAGCTGGAAGGGACGCGTCGCGATTTCCTTGCCCGCCTCGGCGACCCCGATGATGATCGAGGTGCCCCAGCCGCGGTGGCAGGCTTCCAAGGCGGTGCGCATCACCTCGGTATTGCCGGTCGCGTCGAAGGTGTAATCGGCGCCGCCGTCGGTCATCTGGACGATCGCCGCGACGACATCCTCGCGGCTCATGCCCTTCGAGTTCAGGAACTCGGTCATGCCGAACTTGCGACCCCATTCTTCGCGGTCGGGATTGATGTCGACGCCGATTATCCGGTTCGCGCCGGCAAGCCGCGCGCCCTGGATCACGTTGAGCCCGATACCGCCGAGCCCGAAGACGACGACATTGTCGCCGACCTGCACCTTCGCGGTGTTGATCACCGCGCCGACGCCGGTGGTCACGCCGCAGCCGATGTAGCAGCTCGACTGGAAGGGCGCGTCCTCGCGGATCTTCGCGACCGCGATCTCGGGCAGCACGGTGAAGTTCGAGAAGGTCGAGCAGCCCATATAATGGAAGATCGGCTGGCCCTTGTACGAAAAGCGCGTCGTGCCGTCGGGCATCAGTCCCTTTCCTTGGGTGGCGCGGATCGCGGTGCAGAGGTTGGTCTTGCCCGAAAGGCAGCTTTTGCACTGGCGGCATTCGGGCGTGTAGAGCGGGATCACATGGTCGCCGGGCTTGACGCTGGTCACGCCCGCGCCGACCTCACGCACCACGCCCGCGCCCTCATGCCCCAGCACGCTCGGGAAGATGCCCTCGCTGTCGAACCCGTCGAGCGTATAGGCGTCGGTGTGGCAGATGCCCGTCGCCATGATCTCGACCAGCACCTCGCCCGCCTTCGGGCCTTCCAGATCGAGTTCGACGATTTCGAGCGGCTTCTTCGCTTCGAACGCAACGGCGGCGCGGGTCTTCATGGGCGGTCTCCTTCTTGCGCGCTCCAATCAGGCAAATGGGGCGGCAATGCAAGATGCGAGGGTGCATTCCCAACCTTCGTCATGCTGAACGCGTTTCAGCATCCATAACCCGGCGCCATCCCGTTAGGACGGCGACAGTTTGAGTTTCGCACAAAGACACAAAGCCACAAAGAAGAAGGCTTGGGCCGACAGGCTCATTATTCCCGTCAACGATGTGGCGGGCCGTGCCGCCGCAAAGGAAAGCCGCTTCGCGGCTGGCACGACATCTTCGTGGCCTTGTGTCTTTGTGCGAAACAAAAAAACGCAGCCTTGAAGGACGCGACAGGCCATGGACCCTGAAACAAGTTCAGGGTGACGAGAATGGAAAAGTCGTACGCCTCCCACACTACCCTCCCCTTCGTCACCCCGGACTTGATCCGGGGTCCATTAACGCCAGCGCCGGACCAGTGGATCCCGGATCAAGTCCGGGATGACGATGAAATAGAGTTGCGCTCGCCTCGCTCCTCGAGCCGCTCCGCCGGCAGGAGGAGCCGATCTGGGCCGTCTATCCGCAGCGCCGCCATCTGCTGCCGAAGGTGCGGCCGCTGATCGACAAGATCCGCGAGGAATTGCCATGGGCGTTGCGACGGAGCGAGACAGTTTAGACCGTCAGCGTCAGAAGGCTCGCGGGCCGTTGGCGAGCAATGGCCTCCAGATAATATCCAGCGGAATGCTCACATCGTCCAAGTCGTACATCGCAGAGAGCGAAGACTCCGCAGCCGCGATCAAATCGCGGCTGCCTTCGGCACCGAGAAATCGTCCCGAGTGCGTATATTGAAACTTCCACCCTGCTTGCGAAATTGATTCAGAAGCACGGATCGACACCCACCGATCACACCAGATGGTCAGCGCCAAAGTCTGCCGCTTGCGCGCCCTGAATGTGATTTCCACCCGCTCTTCGGCCTCGCCATCGCGATGCTCGACGAAGCGCTCAATCATCGGCGTAGCATTGCGATGCTTTAGCGCTTTGCCCCGGCGCTTTAGGCTATCGAGCACGTCCAATATGAATGGGCAATCAGGCCTGTCGAGCATGCGTGTCTCTTTAGCGAAAAAGGGTCGGGGCGCTATCAGTCACAAGTTGAAGCTCAACACTCCACCACGCTGACCGCCAGCCCGCCCTTCGACGTTTCCTTATACTTATCCCGCATGTCGCGGCCCGTTTGCAGCATCGTGGCGATCACCGTGTCGAGGCTGACGACATGCGTGCCGTCGCCGATCATCGCAATGCGGCTGGCGTCGATCGCCTTGATTGCGCCCATCGCGTTGCGTTCGATGCACGGGATTTGTACGAGGCCACCGATGGGGTCGCAGGTGAGGCCGAGGTTATGCTCCATGCCGATTTCGGCGGCATTCTCGACCTGCGCGTTGGTGCCGCCGAGCGCGGCGGTCAGCCCCGCTGCCGCCATCGAACAGGCGACGCCGACCTCGCCCTGGCAGCCGACTTCGGCGCCCGAGATGCTGGCGTTGCGCTTGTACAATGCCCCGACCGCGCCCGCGGCGAGCAGGAAGGTGCGCACGCCCTTGGCATCACCGCGATAGCTGCGCCGGTAATAGCGGATCACCGCCGGGATGATCCCCGCCGCGCCATTGGTGGGCGCGGTGACGACCTTGCCGCCCGCGGCATTTTCCTCGTTCACCGCCATCGCCCACAGGTTGATCCAGTCCATCATCGCCATCGGATCGGACAGGTTCGCCTCATGCCGTTCGCGGATGTCGGCGGCGATCTGCGGCGCGCGGCGCTTGACCTTCAGCCCGCCGGGCAGCGTGCCCGTGCTGCAGCAGCCCGCATCGATCGACGCGTCCATCGCGGCGGCGATCAGGTCGAGCCCGGCCTCGACCTGTTCGGGGCTGCGGTGCACCAGCTCGTTGTCGAGCATCATTTCGGCGAAACTCTTGCCCGACGCCGCACCCATGCTGAGGAGATCAGCGCCCGAGGTGAAGGCGAAAGGCAGCGCCACCTCGTCCTCGGCGCCGCGGCTGTTGCGTCCCGCCTCCTCCTCGTCGACGACGAAACCGCCGCCGATCGAGAAATACATGCGCTTGGCCAGTATCTCGCCATCGCTATCGCGCGCGGTGAAGCTCAGGGCGTTGCTGTGAAAGGGCTGGCGCTGCTTCATCTGGAAATGCAGGTCGCGCGCCGGTTGAAAGCGGACGCGCTGGCGGCCGAGCAGATAAAGAAAGCCCTCATTCTCGGCGCGGTCCCAATGCGCCTTGATCGCAGCGAGGCTGGTTTCGGCCGGGATTTCGCCCGCCAGCCCGGCGACCACTGCGGTATCGGCCGCGTGCCCCTTCCCCGTCAGCGCAAGCGAGCCATAGAGATCGGCCTCGACATGCGCCGCCTTGCCGAGGAGGCCGCGTTCGTCGAGCCAGACGGTGAAGCGCCGCGCCGCAACCATCGGTCCGACGGTATGCGAGCTCGATGGCCCGACACCGATTTTGAAAAGTTCGAAGAGGCTGATCGTCATGCCGCGCCTATAGGCGAGGAAATAGTCTTATGACAGAAGCCAATGCCCTGATGTCTAAAGCCGTGTGCCCCCGCGAAGGCGGGGGTCCATCATCCGTGGGCGAAAATTGGCACCGATCGGAGATGGGTCCTCGCCTTCGCGGGGACGCACGGCCTTTTCTTTGACGGGAAATTACGCCGGATAGCTCCAGGCACCGTCGCGCGCCAGATTTTCGGCGGCAAAATCCCAGTTGAGCAGTTCGTCGACCACCGCGTCGACATAGGCCGGGCGCAGGTTCTTGCGGTCGATGTAATAGGCATGTTCCCACACGTCGATGACGAGCAGCGGCTTGATCCCCGCGGTCACTTCGGTCCCGGCGTCATGCGTGTCGGTGACCGACAGCTTGCCGTCCTTGGCGACCAGCCACGCCCAGCCCGAAGCGAAATGGTTGACCGCCGTGTCCTTCAGCTTTTTCTTGAGATCGTCCAGCGACCCGAAGTCGCGGTCGATCGCCGCGGCGAGATCGCCCGACGGCGCCGTCTTGGACGGCGACAGGCAGTTCCAGTAGAAAGCGTGGTTCCACGACTGGGCGCTGTTGTTGAACAGCCCCTTGTTGCCCGACCCTTCGGCATGGTGGATGATTTCTTCCAGGCTCTTGCCGGCGAGGTCGGTGCCTTCGATCGCAGCATTGGTCTTGTCGACATAGGCCTTGTGGTGCTTGCCATGATGCGTCGCGAGCGTGTCGGCCGAAATATGCGGCGCCAGCGCGTCCTCGGCGTAGGGCAGCGGCGGAAAAGCGATTGTCATGGCAGTCTCCTTTTTTGGTGTTCGGGGGTGTAACTCGGTATGTTTGACGCGAGTTGCAACCCCGTGACGACGAATTTTTGCCTCTCTCAGCGTCATTGGGAGCGGAGCGAAGCAATCCAGAGCGGGTTTATGCAAAATCTGGATTGCCGCGTCGCCTTCGGCTCCTCGCAATGACGCAGAGAATCACGTCACCATGCTGCGCAGCGCCGCGATCCGGTCGGCTTCCTCCGCCGGCTTGTCGCGCCGGATGCGCGCGATGCGCGGGAACCGCATCGCCAGCCCCGACTTGTGCCGCTTCGATGCGTGGATCGAATCGAAGGCGACTTCGAGAACCAGCGTCTTTTCGACCTCGCGCACCGGGCCGAAGCGATCGACCGTATTGTCGCGCACGAACTTGTCGAGCCACTTGAGCTCCGCGTCGGTGAAGCCCGAATAGGCCTTGCCCACCGGCAGCAATTCGCCCGCCTCGGTCCAGCAGCCGAAGGTATAATCCGAATAGAAGCTGGCGCGGCGCCCGTTGCCACGCTGCGCATACATCATCACGCAATCGGCGGTCAGCGGATCGCGTTTCCATTTGTACCACAGCCCCGCCCTTCGCCCGGCAACATACAGGGCATCACGCCGCTTGAGCATCACCCCTTCGATCGCGGCGTCGCGCGCGCCGGCGCGCAGATCGGCGAGTGCATTGAAATCTTCGGCCGCGATGAGCGGCGACAGGTCGAAATGGCTGGCGGCCAGCCGCGGGACGAAGGCCTCCAACTGGCGTCGTCGCTCGGTCCACGGCAGGGCGCGCAAATCATCGCCATCGACGCCAAGCAGGTCATAGACGCGCACGAAGGCTGGATAATCGGCGAGCATCTTTTTCGACACGGTCTTGCGCCCCAGCCGCTGTTGCAGCGCGTTGAAGCTCGCCGCCCCTCCCTGTGTTTCTGGCCCGCCCTGAACCTCGCCGCGCACCAGCAATTCGCCGTCGATCACCGCCTCCTCATCGAAGGCCGCGACCAGTTCGGGGAAAGCACTGTTGATCTCCTCGCCGCCGCGGCTGTAAATCCGCGTCTCGCCGGCGGCATGGACGATCTGGACGCGGATGCCGTCCCATTTCCATTCGGCGGCGAAGTCGGCGAGGTCGACATCCTCTTGCTCGAGCGGGTGCGCGAGCATGAAGGGCCGAAAGAAGGCGACGTCGGCAAGGTCGGGACGCGGTGCCCGTCCCTCGCCCCAGGCGAACAGCGGCGCATAGGGCGGCGGGATCGCGTGCCACAGCTCCTCGACATCGTCGACCGGCACGCCGAACGCCTGTGCAAAAGCCTGTTTCGCCAGCCGCGCCGACACCCCGACGCGCATCCCGCCCAAAGCCAGTTTGAGCAGCGCATAACGCCCGTCGGCGTCGAGCCGGTCGAGCAATGCGGCGACGATCGCGGGCGCATCGCTGCGACTGGCGGCGGCCAGCGCGTCGACGGCTTCGGAGACCGATAAATCATCCCGTTCGTCCTGAGGAGACCCTGAGCCTGTCGAAGGGTCGTCTCGAAGGACCGCTGCAGATGGTTCGAGACGCGACTTCGACGGGCTCAGCCGCTCCTCACCACGAACGGATGGCGGTTCCGGCCACAACAGCGCCGCCGTCTCCGCCGTATCGCCGACAAAGTGCCGCGACAGCCGGAACAGTTCCTCGTCCACGCGCGTCGCGAGCAGCGTCCGCACCGTCCCCGCCTTCACCGCCGGAAAGTCGAGCGCCTCGGTCAACGCCGCAAGCGCCCAGCCGCGATCGGGATCGGGCGTATGCTTCAGATAATCGACGATCAGCGCCAGCTTGCTGTTGCGCGAGCGCGTGTAGATCAGCCGGTCGATCAGGGCGGCGAAGCGCTTCACGCCTCCTCCTCCAGGTCGCGGCCGACGAGGTGCAGCGCGCGCGCCTTGCGCTGGGTGAGTTCGCACCAGCGCAAGAGGCCGTCCTCGCTGCCGTGGGTGATCCAGCTCTCCTTGGGGTTCACTTCGGCGATCGTCGCGGTCAGTTCGTCCCAGTCGGCATGGTCGGAGATGACGAGCGGCAGTTCGACCATCCGTTGCCGCGCGCGCTGGCGCACCCGCATCCAGCCCGACGCCATCGCGGTGACGGGATCGGGGAGCCGCCGCGACCAGCGGTCGTTGAGCGCGGACGGCGGGGCAATGACGATCTGCCCCGCCATCGCCGCCTTGTCGGTTTCGGATACCAGCCGCAATTCGCCCAGATCGACGCCGTGCGCAGCATAGAGCGCGCACATCCGTTCGAGCGCGCCGTGAATATAGATCGGCGCATCCCAGCCCGCGCCGCGAAGTTCGGCGATCACCCGCTGCGCCTTGCCGAGCGCATAGGCGCCGACGAGTATCGCGCGGTCGGGCTCGGCACGCACCGCGCCGATCAGCTTGGCGATCTCATCCCCAGTCGGCGGGTGCCGGAACACCGGCAGGCCAAAGGTCGCCTCCGTCACGAAAATATCGCACGGCACCACCTCGAACGGTGCGCAGGTCGGGTCGGCGCGGCGCTTGTAGTCGCCGGTGACGACGATCCGCTCGCCGCGATACTCCATCAATATCTGCGCGCTGCCGAGCACATGGCCGGCGGGATGGAAGCTGAACCGCACCCCGCCGCGCTCGAACCCGTCGCCATAGGCAAAGGCCTGATTATGACTCGCCTCGGCATCGACGCCATAGCGCAGGGCCATGATCGCGAGCGTCTCCGGCGTCGCGAAGACCGATCCATGCCCGCTGCGCGCATGATCGGCGTGGCCGTGGGTGACCGCAGCGCGCGCAACGGGGCGCGACGGATCGATCCACAAGTCGGCGGGCTTCACATAGATGCCGCTCGGGTGCGGCTCGATCCAGCTAGCGCCGGGCATCAGGCGGCCAGCTTTCGCGCGCGGATCAGGTCGGCGACGAACATCTCGCGCTCCTTGGCCGCGCGTTCGCGGTCGGGCAGGCGGAGCAGGAACGACGGATGGACCGTCGCGATCAGCTTCGTGCCGCCCTCCAATTCATGCACCGACCCGCGCATCGACGCGATCGTCGCGCTTCGCCCCGTCACCCCGCGCAGCGCACTACCGCCCAGCGTCACGATCACGTCGGGCCGGACCAGCGCGCGCTCCTTGTCGAGCCACCAGCGGCAGATGTCGATCTCGGCAGCCGTCGGATTCTGGTGCAACCTTCGCTTGCCGCGCGGTTCGAATTTGAAATGCTTGACCGCGTTGGTCAGAAACAGCCGCCGTCGGTCCATGCCCGCTTCGTCGAGCGCTTCGTTCAGCACTTGCCCTGCCGGGCCGACGAAGGGCCGTCCCTGCAAATCCTCCTGATCGCCGGGCTGTTCGCCGACCAGCATGATCCGCGCCGTCGCCGGTCCCTCGCCCGCGACCGCCTGCGTCGCGTCGCAATAGAGCGGACAGCGCGTGCAGCGATCGAGCGCGCGTGCGATCGCGTCGAGCGTATCAAGGGCTTGGGTCGAGGCGTCGTCGTCGGTCACGCGTTTGCGCCATTTCTCCGTTCGCGCATTCGCAGCCGAAACGGCCACCGCGCGCATCCGTTCCACGCGCGCCTCGGCGCCTGCCAGCAACGGCGCGATATCCTGCGCCTCGGGCAGGTTATGCCAATATTTTTTCGGCATTTCGGCGCGCATCGCGGCGATCTTGACGCGCGCGGGGTTGAAGATCGCGCCATAATAGGTGCGCCATTGATCCTCGACCACATCGCTCTCCGGCACTTCGTCCCGCGTCCCGCCGGGGCCGTAACGCAGCTCCTCGTCCTGCCAGATCGCACGCGCGTCGGGGGTTACGATCGCCCAGTCCATGCCGGTGAAGCGACGCTGGAAAAAGGGGGCGGTCAGCCGCAGGATGCGGTGCGCGGGCTCGAACCACGCCGCGAAGCGCTCGCGCTCGCCATCCTCGCCCAGCCGCCGGAACCGCACGAAGGCGTGCATCTTGTGAACGTCGCGGCGGATCGCCTTGTCGGCCTTCATCAGCCAGTCGACATCGGCGTCGGTGCGCCGTTCAAGCAGCCGACGGTCTTGCAACGCGCGCCAAAGGACGCGGTAAAGACGAGCGGGCACCGCGGCATCGCGGTAACAGATCACCCGCTCGGCGATCGCAACCAGCTCGCGCGGCAGGCTGAGCGCGCCGGACGGCGGCAGCACCGCTGCGGCCTCGCCGAACAGCGATGCGCCCTCGCCGCCGCCGCGCCAGTTGATGTCCTCGGGCGCAATCCCGTCCGCCAGCAGGCTGCGCGCGGCGCGGCGCCATTCGCCGAAATCGCCGGGCGTTTGGAGAACGACCTCCCTCACAGCGCCAGCGTCAGTTGTTCCGCGGGCGGCGCGAAGCGGGCGCGCAGGTCGGCGCTGTCGGTGAGCTTGCCCGGCCGCCAGTCGGGCGTGACGATGAAGGGCAGCAGCTTTTTGACCGACGCCGTCAGCTTGGCGAGGTCGCCGAGCCGCACCTTGCCCAGCCGCCGCGCCGCCACGATGCGGTCGACCGCGCGCGTGCCAAGACCGGGCACGCGGAGCAGCAGTTCGCGCGGCGCCCGGTTGATGTCGACGGGGAAGCTCTCGCGCCGCTGGAGCGCCCACGCAAGCTTGGGATCGATCGCCAGGTCGAGCATACCGCCGCGCCCGCCCGCCATGATCTCGGCGCGCTCGAAGCCATAGAAGCGCAGCAGCCAGTCGGCCTGATACAGGCGGTGCTCACGCATCAGCGGCGGCCGCACCGGGGGCAGGTCGCTGCTCGCGTCGGGAATGGGACTATAGGCCGAATAATAGACGCGGCGCAGCCGATAGCCCGAATAGAGGTTGGTCGCCGCGTGCAGAATGTCATCGTCGCGCGCGCCGTCGGCGCCGACGATCATCTGCGTCGATTGCCCGGCAGGCGCAAAGCGCGGCGGCGGTGCCTTGCCGATCAGCCGTCCCTTCGCGGCGTCGAGGACGTCGGCCTCGCGCGTGCGCACCGATGCCATCGTCTTGCGGATGACGCCGGGCTTCTTTTCGGGCGCAAAGCTCGCCAGTCCTGCCTCGGTCGGCAGTTCGACATTGGTCGACAGCCGGTCGGCATAGATGCCGGCAAGCGCGATCAGCGCGGGATCGGCGCCCGCGATCGTCTTCAAATGGATATAGCCCTGAAAGCGATGCTCCTCGCGCAGCAGCCGCGCGACCTCGACCAGCTGCTCCATTGTATAGTCTTCGGACCGGATGATCCCCGACGACAGGAACAGCCCCTCGATATAGTTGCGCTTGTAGAAATCGAGTGTCAGCCGCACGACCTCCTGCGGATCGAAACGCGCGCGCGCGACATTGCTCGACGCCCGGTTGATGCAGAAGCGGCAGTCATAAACGCAGAAATTGGTCAGCAGTATTTTGAGCAGCGAAATGCAACGGCCGTCCGGCGCGTAGCTATGGCATATGCCCATGCCCTCGGTCGATCCGATGCCCTTGGTCGCGGTCGAATCGCGCCGCACCGTTCCCGAGGATGCACAGGAGGCGTCATATTTCGCTGCATCGGCAAGGATCGCGAGCTTTTGCAGAATCGATTTTCCCGCCATGCCACCCGTTTAACACGAGAACATTTAAGGAACAAATCGCCTCGTCGCGTTTCAGGCTTCGCGCCATTTGGCGGGCAGCGCGATCTCGACGCGCAGGCCCTCGGGGTTCCAGTGCCGGGTGATCGTGCCGCCCAGATTGTTGCGGACGCTGCGCTCCATCAGCAGCGTGCCGAAACTGGTGCGGTCGGGCGGGCCGATCGGCGCATCGCCGCCGCTTTCGGTCCAGTCGAGCCGGAACAGGCGCGGCTCGCTGCCTTCGGGGTCCTGGCTCCAGCTTACATCGACCTGTCCGCGCGCGCCGGTCAGAGCGCCATGCTTGACCGCATTGGTCGCCAATTCGTTGAACAGCAGCGCCATCGCTACCAGCGCATTTTCGGGAAGCAGCAGATCGGGACCCGACCAGCGCACGCGCGGAAAAGCCGCTTCGACCTCGCGCATCAGCGCGTGCATCGACCCGGTCATGAAATTTGCGCCGAGCAGGACGTTCTGCGCGCGATTGAGCGCATCGAGCCGACTGCTGATCCGTTCGACATAATCGTCGACATCGCGCGCCGAATTTTTGGTGAGCGAAATGATCGCGCCGACCGTTGCAAACAGGTTGCGCATCCGGTGGTGCAGCTCGCGCATCAACAGCGTCGCATTTTCCTGGCGGCTCTTCTGTTCGGTGATGTCGGCGCTGATCCCGGTCAGAATGGCATCGTCGCGGCGCACATCCCAGTCCCCGCGCGCCGCGATCCAGCGCACACCGCGTTCGGGATGGTCGATGCGGTACTCCATCGAATAGGGCGCGCCGCTGTCGACAGAGGCATAGAGCACGCGGCGCACCGCGTCGCGATCCTCGGGATGAACGCGCGCGAAAAACCCCTCGCCGGTCCTCAATGCGGTTTCGAAATCGGCGCCCCATAGCTCGGCGGTGGCGCCGCGCCATTTGAGCTCGTCGGTGCGCGCGTCGAACTGCCAGGTCGCAATGCACGAAAAGTCGAGCGCGCGTTCCAGCATGTGCCGCGCCTCGTCGCGCTCCATCACGGTGCGCCGCAGGTCGGCCTCGGCCATGATGATCGCCGCCAGATCCTCGAGCCGTTCGCGCTCGCGGTCCGCAAAATCGGCGCGCGGCCGCCGGTCGATGATGCACAAAGTCCCCAGCACCGCGCCATTATAGGCGCGTAGCGGCACGCCGGCGTAAAAGCGGATCAGCGGTTCGCCGGTGACCAGCGGATTGCCGCGAAAACGGCTGTCCTCCAGCGTATCGGCGACGATCATCGCCTGCTCGCTGGTCACGACATATTGGCAAAAGCTGATCTCGCGCGGCGTTTCGGGCACATCGAGGCCGTAGGAGGATTTGAACCATTGCCGGCAATCGTCGACCAGCGAAACAAGTGCGATCGGCGCCTCGAACAAATCCGCTGCAAGTTTGGTGACACGGTCGAACGCCGGTTCGGGGGCGGTATCCAATATCCGGTATTCGCGAAGCGTCTCGAGCCGGCGGCGTTCGCGCTCGCGCATGTCCCTCGAACCCCCTTCGTCGCCCCCGTCGGCCAAAGCCCGCCCTCCGTCTTTTCCCGCCGCGCTCTTCTCCGAAGCGCCCTCGCTCGATGCCGTCGCATCGATTGCCGTGGTGGGGCGCTGTGCCATGAATCTGGTCCCTGCAAAAGCTTGTGAATGAGCGCGCAAGAAAAAGACCATCTTTCTGCTACTTACGCGGCGATCCGGTAGCGTCCCGGCAGACTCTACGCATCAGGCGCGTGGTGGTTGCAGAAAATGGGGGTGCTTTTTTGCTTCAATCCGGGAACCCGCCCCCGCGGGGCGCGTATGATCGGTTCAAAGAGGGAGGTTCCTGCATGAGCTTGGGCGAAGAAATCCGTGGCCATCTGCCGTTCCTGCGCCGCTATGCGCGCGCGCTCACGGGCAGTCAGCAACATGGCGACAATTTCGTCCACACCACGCTGGAAGTCATTGTCGCGGCGCCCCAGGAATTTCGCACCTGTCCCGATACGCGTATCGACCTCTACCGCAGTTTCCACCGCATCTGGGAAAGCGCCTATATCGACGATGGCGAAGGCAGCGACGCCGAACTCGACCCGGTGCTGCGCGCCGCGAACGACCGCCTCCGCCGGATCACGCCGCTCGGCCGCCAGATCCTCCTGCTGACCGCGCTCGAAGGTTTTTCGGCCGACGAGGCCGCGGCGATCACTGGCACCGACATCCCCACCGTAGAAACGCTGCTCGCCGAAGCGGTCGGCGATCTCGACCGCGAATCGCGCACCTCGGTCCTGATTATCGAAGACGAGCCGCTGATCGCGATGGAGCTTGAACAGATCGTCCGCGAACTCGGCCACGAGGTTGCCGGGATCGCGACGACGCACGACGATGCGGTCGCGGCGTTCGAACGCACCGAGGCCGGCCTCGTCCTCGCCGACATCCAGCTTGCCGACGGATCGTCGGGGATCGACGCGGTACAGGATATTTTGGCGATCGCCCCCGTCCCGGCGATCTTCATCACCGCCTTTCCCGAACGGCTGCTCACCGGCAACCGCGTCGAGCCGACCTTCCTGATCTCCAAGCCCTTCCGCCAGAACATGGTCCGCGCCGCGATCAGCCAGAGCCTTCTCTTCACCCCCCAACTCGCGGCATAGGGCTTCGCTGGCCACCGGGGCGCTCACCCCGATACGGAGCGAATGACCGGAAACGACCGATTGCGGTCGTTCGGTCCTCCCCGTGGCGAAGTCATGGGGAGGTGGCAGCCTGCAGGGCTGACGGAGGGGCAATGCCGCGGCGCCACGGCCCCTCCACCACGCCCTTCGGGCGCAGTCCCCCTCCCCATCGCTGCGCGACAGGGAGGATATTCTCATTCGTCCGGCATTGATGTGTTCCCCGGCGAAAGCCGGGGCCCAAGGCTTTACTGCACCAACGTTAGCGGTTGACGTTCTGGACCCCGGCCTTCGCCGGGGAACACGAAGCGGTTAGCGGCGAAGTCCGTTCCCCACCCCGCAGCCGCCACGCAGGCGCCGTCAATCCGGCGATGCCCCCCCGCCTGTCAGTTGGTCGACGCTGCCCATGATCGTCGCGAAGGCTTCGCTCGGCGGCAGCGGGTCGTCGCTGCGCAGCGGCATGTCGCCACCGTCGAGGATCGCCTGCAAGGCGGCCCGGGCGCGCGAGACGCGGCTTTTCATCGTGCCGACCGCGACGCCGCAGATGTCGGCGCCTTCCTCATAGGATAATTGCCCTGCGCCGATAAGGATCAGCGCCTCGCGCTGGTCGACGGGCAGCATCATCAGCGCGCGCTGCACGTCGGACAGGTGCAGGCTGTCGTCCTGATCGTCGGGCGCGACGAGCAGGCGTTCGGCGGCGAGCTCATCATAATCGGCGGTGAATTTCTTGCGCCGCATCTGCGACAGGAAACAGTTGCGCAGGATGACGAAGGCCCAGCTCTTCATGCTCGACGGCCCCGGAATATAGCTTGCGCGCGCCTTCCATGCCTTCAGCATCGTCTCCTGCACCAGATCGTCGGCCAGGTCGGCGTTGCCGGTCAAACTGCGGCCGAAGGCGCGCAGATGCGGCAGCATCGCCGCCAGCTCCTGCTTGAAGCTGGCGTCGTCGAGCGGTCGGGGCGTGTCGTCGCTGATAATCGGGCCTTTATCTGGGCAATCTCTCGATGCGTCTGGCATCGGGCTTAGCGTGTTGAAACGTCGATGGAAAGCGGCGATCCTTCACCCCGCAATGGCTCAGGCGGGAACCGCGGCCGTCGGCCGGCGACGTCCAAGCGCGATGAAATTGGCCATCATCTGTTCGTCGACGGGGTCGAGCCGGCCGTTGGCGGCCAGCCGCCTCAGACTGTCCTCATGCCCGTCAAAATTGGGTTCGTAGAGCATCGACCAGTCGCCGAATTCGCGGTGGTCGATGTCACGACGCCGCACCTCGACCATACCGCTGTGACGGCGGTCGTCGCGGATCGCGGCGAGGCACGCCTCGACCTTGTCGCCCGGGCCTTCCAGCAATTGCATGAAATTATGCCCGTTGAAGATCAGGGCGCCGGTCAGCGCATCGCGAGCATTGTTGCGGCGTGCCGTACCCAGAATATCGGCAATGTCGTCGGGCGTTATCAGCGGGTCCGCAACGCTGACATAGATAATCGATCGCAAGTCACATGACTCCCGGCTTCCCCATTCAAGGAGCGTTGTGACCCCATCCGCAAACCCGTGCGGGCCTGCCCAACCTGCTTAGGGCGCGTGTTGCCCCTTGGCAACGCATTCGTCGCAAAATCGAAATTGCCGGGAACCAGCGGCGATCTTCCTCGTTGCTTCGGCATGGCTACGCATGGTGACAACAGGATCAACGGCAAGCCGCCCCACCCGGCGGAGGAAGCCGAAGTCGTGCGCCGCACGAATGGCAGCTTTCCGGGGACGGACAGCGACCAGTGGCATCGCACGCTGACCGGTCGGCAGTCGCCCGAGCCGGTGAGTGCGAAGCTGCGCATGATCTATGGCAGCGTCGTCGCCGAAAAGCTTCCCGACCAGATGCTCGATCTTTTGGCCCAACTCGATCAGAAAAGCCCTAAACTCTGATGACCCGCCCTGCTGCTGCGCCGCGTTCGCAGGAAAATGACAGCCTGTCGGACGGCGAATTCAAGGCGCTTCTCGCTGGCGTCATCCCGCATCTGCGCGCTTATGGGCGCAGCCTGTCGGGCAATCCCGATCTTGCCGACGATCTGACGCAGGACACGATGGTCAAGGCGTGGGCGTCGCGTGCGCGCTTCGAACGCGGCACCTCGATCAAGGCGTGGACTTTCGTCATCCTGCGCAACACCTTCCTTTCGCAGATGCGCCGCAACAAATTTCACGGCGAATATGACGAAACAACCGTCGAGCGCACGCTGTCGACCCCCGCGTCGCAGGAAGATTCCGGCGAGATGGCCGATCTCCAGCGCGCGCTGATGGAATTACCGCAGGACCAGCGCGAGGCGCTGATCCTCGTCGGCGCGGGCGGCATGTCGTATGAGGAAGCGGCGCAGATTTGCGACTGCGCACTCGGCACGATGAAAAGTCGCGTGTCGCGCGCGCGCACCGCGCTCGAAGAGATCATGGATCGCGGCCAATTCTCACAGCGCCGCTCGGACGCAGTTCCGGCGAGCGAGGCGATGGATGCGATCATGGACAGCGTCGAGGAAATCACCGCGCGCCGCGAAGCCGCGAACCGCTAACGCGCCGCACATCCTCTCGACTTTTCCGGGCGGGCGCGCCAGACTGGCCGCCCACCTCCCCAGCAAAGCGAGCCTTTTCATGCAGAAAATCCCCGCCCTTGCGCTATCGGCCGCACTGGCCGTCGCCGCCTGTTCGACCGGAACCCCCAGCAACGCGGCCACCGACAGCGCCGCGCTCGACACGTCGGGTGCACAGCCCGCGACCGCGCTCGCCGATGCGCCCTTCACGGTGCAGGAAGCGGCGGCCTTCAACGAGCCTTGGGCGATGACCTTCCTGCCCGGAACGCGCCTCGCGCTCGTCACCGAAAAATCGGGCAAACTCAAACTCTGGGAAGAAGGCGGCGCCGCGCGCGACGTCGCGGGGGTTCCCCCGGTTCTCTACGCCGGTCAGGGCGGGCTCGGCGACGTGATCCTCGCGCCCGATTTCGCGCAGAGCGGTACCATTTACCTGAGCTGGGCCGAAGCCGGCCCGGGCGACAGCGCCGGCGCCGTGGTTGGCCGGGCGAAGCTGGTCCAGGGCGCCGCGCCGCGCCTCGATGGGCTCGAGGTGATCTGGAAACAGGATCCCAAAGTGCCCGGCCGCGGCCATTATTCGCACCGCCTCGCCTTCTCGCCCGATGGCCGATATTTGTTCATCGGTTCGGGCGAACGGCAGAAGTTCGATCCGGCGCAGGATATGAAGGCCAATCTCGGCAAGATCCTGCGCCTGAACCCCGATGGCAGCGTCCCTGCCGACAACCCCTTCGCCGCTGAGGGCGGCGTGACCGCGCAAATCTGGTCGCTCGGCCATCGCAACATCCTGGGCCTCGCGTTCGACGGGACGGGCCGACTCTGGAACCAGGAAATGGGGCCGAAGGGCGGCGACGAGGTCAATCTGGTCACGGCAAAGGCCAATTACGGCTATCCGATCGTGTCGAACGGCGATCATTATGACGGCCGCGACATTCCCGACCATCCGACCCGCCCCGAATTTACCGCGCCGAAGCTGTGGTGGAACCCCTCGGTGTCGCCCGCGGGGCTCGTCTGGTACGGCGGCGACGCCTACCCCGGCTGGAAGAACAGCCTGCTGATGGGTGCGCTGTCGGGTGAGGGGCTGATCCGCATGGCGATCGACGGCGACACGCTGCACAAGTCCGATCGCTGGGACTTCGGCGCCCGTATCCGCGAGGTCGAGGTGCGCGACGACGGCAGCGTCTGGCTGCTGACCGACGGCAAGAACGGCAAGCTGCTGAAGCTGGTCCCGAAGGCCTGACCGTCGCGCCGACGATGATCCGCAGCTATCTCTCCCGGCGTGCCCTGTGGCCGGCGCGCGTGCCCGACCCCGACGCCCCGCCGCGGCTGGCGCTGCTCTGGCGCGAGGCGGGATCGCTGCTGCGCGCGCTCGGCGGACGCGTCCGGCCGATGCCGCCCGAACCCAATCCCGACAGCGCCCACCCGCCGGTGATGGTGCTGCCGGGCTTTCTGTCGGGCGACTGGTCGACGAAGGCGCTGCGCGCCGACCTGCGCCGCGCGGGCTTTCGCTGCTATGCCTGGGGCCTCGGCTTCAATCGCGGCGCGACCGCCGACATCATCGACCGTATCAATGCGCGCGTCGAATGGATCATCGCGCGCACCGGGCAGCCGCCCGCACTCGTCGGCTGGAGCCTCGGCGGCATCTATGCGCGCGAATATGCCAAGCATCACCCGCACAAGGTCGCGCGCGTCGTCACGCTCGGTTCGCCCTTTTCGGGCAGCCGCCGCGCCAATCGCGCCTGGCGGCTCTATCATCTGATCGCGCGCCACCCGGTCGACAATCCCCCCATCGACTTCCACCCGGCGCCGCGCCCCGAAATGCCGACCTTTGCCTTATGGTCCAAGCATGACGGCGTCGTCGCGGTGAACAGCGCGCGCGGCCTGCCGCACGAAAGCGACCGGCAGATCGAGGTCGAATGCGCACATATGGGCTTTGCCTATGCCCCGACTTCGGTCGCCGCAATTGCCAAGGCGTTAACCGAAGAGATAGGCTGATGTGCGATAGGCTGGCGACAGAGCTAGCCAAAGGAATGCGCCGATGCTGACCATCTTTGCGACACTCGCGCTCGCGATGCAGGGCGCCGCCGCGCCCGCCGCCTGTCCGCCCGCAGTCGTCACGGGCAGCGCGCAGAGCGCCCGCGTCGCCGTTTATCGCTCGCCCAGCCTGGCCGCGCGCAAGACCGACCGGCTGCGCGCGGGAACGCGCGTTCTGGTGTGCGGCGAACAGGGCGGATGGGCGTGGGTCGCCTATGCCAGCCGCCGCAACAGCTGCGTGCCCGCACGCGGAGCGACCTGTGCCACCGGCTGGGTCGACCGCCGCCGCCTCGCCGCGCTGGGGTCCTGATCGTCCCGGCCTTCGGCGCCCTCAGCACACATCGATCCGCTCGCCCGGCGCCGCGCGCCACACGAACAGCGCGCGCCCGGGGCGCCGTCCCGCGGTCCCCGTCGGTACGAAGCCGACTGCGCGCAGCAAAGCTTCGGACCGCGCATTGCCCGGCCGACATTCGGCGACGACCGTCGCGCCGCGCCGCGCCGCCGCAATCTCGCGCACCGTCGCACCGACCGCTTCGCGCGCCAGTCCTTGCCCGCGCGCGCGCGCCGCAAACCAGTATCCGACCTCATATTCGCCCGCGCCGCGGCGGTGGACGCCGATGACCCCGGCGAGCCCCGCCGCGTCGCGCACGGCGTGGAAGACATCGTCGCCGCGCGACCGCGCGATCAGCGCGGCGGCTTCGTCCTTGGTGAAGGGTTCGGGCAGGAAATGGACCTGCGACGTCACCGACGCATCGGTGATCGCCCACAGGTCGGCGGCATCATCGGCGACCAGCCGGTCGATGCGGCATCGCGGGGTGGTCAGGCGGATCAAAGTCTCTGTCATCGCAAGCGTCTCTTCTAAAAGGCGCGCCGTGACAGAGGGGGTGCGGTTTCATGATGATGACCATTCGCCTTCCGACACGGCGGCCATGGTCATGATGAATGATGCCATGCCGCTCCTTAGGTAAAGGAGCGCCAATACGCCTTGAATCGAAGGGATCGGTCGTTGGTCATCGCAGCGATGCCTATCAGGCGTCGGCGCCGCGATCAAGCGCGCGATCAGCCGGCGCGCTGCGCCGCGAGCAGATAGTTCAGCGCTTCGCTGCCGCCGAGCTTGAACCCGCGCGCCGCCGAGGGCGCGAGGCCGGTGCGATCGACGACCTCGAGCCCCGCGGCCGCGAGGAGCGCGGTCAATTCTTCGGGCTTCAGAAACTGGTCCCAGTCGTGCGTGCCGCGCGGCACCGCGCCGATCCGCTCGGCCGCCTCGACGAGCAACAGCTTCGACAGGGCGGTACGGTTGGGGGTCGACAGGATCATCAGCCCGCCAGGCGCCAGACGCGCCGCAAGTTCGGCGATGAAGGCGGCCGGATCGGCCACATGCTCGACCACCTCCATCGAGGTGACGAGGTCGAAGGTCGCGGGCGGCAGTGCCGCCAGTTCGCCCGCATGATAGTCGATTCCCAGCCCCTGCCCCGCCGCATGCGCGCGCGCCGCGGCGATATTTTCGGGTGCGGCATCGACCCCCGTCACCGCCGCCCCCATCCGCGCAAGCGGTTCTGCAAGCAGGCCCGCGCCGCACCCGACGTCGAGCGCGCGCTTGCCGGCGAGCGGCTTCAGATCGCGGCTGTCGGTCAGCCAATGCGCGTCGATCCGGTCGCGAATATAGGACAGGCGCACCGGGTTGAGCTTGTGCAGCATGGCGGACGAGCCGTGCGGATCCCACCAGTCGGCGGCGAGCGCGCCGAAATGGGCGGCTTCGTGCGGATTGATTGTCGTAGCGCTCATAGAGCGCGATTTGGCACCCCGCCCGGCGCGGCACAAGACTTATCGGGATAGAATAATCGTTCGGCGGATACCCGCGCTCCTGTTGCGAACAGACAAGAAAAAATATCCTGATGGTATAATCTGTCGGCCTTGCCATCGCGCTCCCCCTTCCCTAACAGCGCGGTCGCCGCGGAAATCCTTGGAAGTTGCGGCCGAAACCAGTTTGCGAAAAGGCGGGACGAGATGGCACGGATCGTGATGAAATTCGGGGGCACGTCGATGGCGGGCACCGAGCGGATTCGCACCGTGGCGAAACTCGTCGCGCGCGAAGTGGCGCAGGGCAATGAGGTCGCGGTTGTCGTCTCCGCGATGGCGGGCGAGACCGATCGACTCGTCAATTTTTGCCGCGAGGCCAACCCGCGTTACGACCCTGCCGAATATGACGTCGTGGTCGCGGCGGGCGAACAGATCACGTCGGGACTGCTCGCGCTCACGCTGCAGGCGATGGGCGTTCCCGCGCGCAGCTGGCTCGGCTGGCAGCTCCCGATCCGCACCGAAGAGGCGCATGCCCGCGCCCGCATCCTCGACATCGAAACGGGCGCGCTGCTCGCGGCGATGGGCCGCGGCGAAGTCGCGGTGATCCCGGGCTTTCAGGGGATGATGGACGATGGTCGCATCTCGACCCTGGGGCGCGGCGGATCGGACACCAGCGCTGTCGCGGTCGCCGCGGCGGTGGAGGCCGATCGCTGTGACATCTACACCGATGTCGACGGCGTCTATACCACCGACCCGCGCATCGTCGCACGCGCGCGGAAGCTCGATTATGTCACCTATGAAGAAATGCTCGAACTCGCGAGCGTCGGCGCCAAGGTGCTCCAGACGCGCTCGGTCGGCCTCGCGATGAAGATGGGTGTGCGCGTGCAGGTGCTGTCCAGCTTCGTCGAGGGCGACGAGGCACCCAAAAGAGGCACGATGATCGTCAGCGACGAGGAAATAGAGGAACATCAGATGGAACGGCAGCTGATCACCGGCATCGCCCACGACAAGAATGAAGCGAAGATCATTGTGACGCGCGTCCCCGACCGTCCGGGCGGCGTCGCCAATATCTTCCGCCCGCTCGCCGCCGCGGGGATCAACGTCGACATGATCATCCAGAATGTCGGCCGCGACAAGGGCGAGACCGACGTGACCTTCACCGTTCCGGCCGCCGACCTCTTGCGGTCGATCGACCTGCTCGAGGCCGCGAAGGACAAGATCGGCTTCAACCGCATCCTGTCGGACGACAAGGTCGCAAAGATCAGCGTCGTCGGCGTCGGCATGAAAAGCCACGCGGGCGTCGCCAGCACGATGTTCCGCGCGCTCGCCGACCGCGGCATCAACATCCAGGCGATCTCGACCAGCGAGATCAAGGTCAGCGTGCTGATCGACGAGGATGAAACGGAACTCGCGGTCCGCGTGCTCCACACCGCCTACGGCCTCGACGCCGACTGATTCCGGCCCGCGCGGGAGGCTTCGGCGGCCGGGCCGTCAGTCCTTGTCGCCGACCTCGACCAGTCCGTGGCCGACGCTGACGCGTTCGTCGAAGACGAAACAGCTGCCCTGCCAGCGGCTGTCGGCTTCCGGCACCTGCTCCAGATAGGCGAGGATGCCGCCTTTCAGGTGAACGACATCGGCGACGCCTTCGCTTTTCAGGAAGGCGGTCGATTTTTCGCAGCGAATGCCGCCGGTGCAGAACATCGCGACGCGCTTCCCGGCGAAATCGGCGGCATGGTCGCGCCACCAGCCCGGAAAATCGCCGAAGCTTTTGGTCTGCGGGTTCACCGCGCCCGCGAAGCTGCCATAGCCGACCTCGAAATCGTTGCGCGTGTCGATGACGATCGTGTCGGGATCGTCGATCACCGCATTCCAGTCCGCCGGCGCGACATAGGCACCGACCTCGCGCGCCGGGTCGACCCCTGGCACCTTCATCGTCACGATTTCCTTTTTCAGCCGCACCTTCAACCGCTGAAAAGGCATGGCTGCGGCGGACGAATATTTGACGTCAAGCTCGGCGCAGCCGGGCAGCGCGCGGATATGTGCGACGACCGCGGCGATGCCCTCCGCGCTCCCCGCGATCGTCCCGTTCACCCCCTCCCGCGCAAGCAGCAGCGTGCCCTTCACCCCCTGGGCCCCGCAGAAATCAAGCAAGGGCGCGCGCAGCGCGGCGGGATCGTCGAACGGCGCGAAACGATACAGGGCGGCGACGGTGAAGGTCATGACGGCAGGCCCTTAGCGTCATAAACGCGTCATTGCGAGCGAAGCGAAGCAATCCAGAGCGGTTTACGCCGGCTGCGGATGCATCTCGAATTCGGCACGCCAAAGATTGCGGCCTTAACCGAACGGATCGTGCCGCGCGGTCGCGTAATGCGCCATCGCCATCGTCGTCCACTGTGCGTTGACGCGGATGCAGGTCGGAAAGACGCTGGCGTCGGTGACGATGACATTGGTCGTGCCGTGGACGCGGCAATCGGGATCGACCACGCCTGCGTCGGGATCGACGTTGATCGCATTGCCGCCGTGCGGGTGGCTGCTCGACAGCGTCACATCGTCCGATTCGCGGATCGCCGTTTCGAAGAAGCCGTCGATGTCCATGTCGGGGGTCAGTCGCTGCCCCTTGGTCAGCGCCGGATAGCATTCGATCGCCCCGGCGGCGAAATGCACCTTGGTCAGCGTCGCCATCGCGCGGCGCAGCAGCGGCAGATCGGTATCGCGGTCGAGTTCGAATTTCAGCTTGCCGTCCTTGACCCGCCCGCGCCGGTCGGCGGGAAACAGGATGCCCGCCGAATGGACGCGGCCATAATTGCGCATCCGCTCGCTATGATCGGTAAACCAGCCGGGCATCAGCGACGCCATCGCCATCGGCGACTGGAAATGGCTTTCGAGCAGGAAATCGCCGCAATCGACATAGCTCGACATCTGGTCCTCGTCCCAGGCATTACCGCCGACGCCTTGGGGCATCAGCGCGACGACAGGCGAGGCGATGTTGAGCGACACATTATGCCCGGTGCCGTCGATGTCGCTGCGGTCGAGCAGCTTTGACGAGGCGATGGTGCCCGCCGCGACGACGACGCCGACCCGCGCGCGCACCGTGCGGCGGCTGCCGTCGGGCAGGATCAGCTTCACCCCCTCGGCCTCGCGCCGCCCGTCGATGCTCGTCTGCCAGACGATCCGGTCGGCTTTGGTTCCCGGCAGGATGCGCGCGCCATGGTCGCGGCACGCGTCGGGCAGGTACGTCTGCGCCATGCCAAGCCGCCGGCCATAGGCGCAGCCCGAATTGCAATAGCCGCAATAGGCGCACGCCGCGGGCGTGTGCGGCGGACCGAAATTCTTCGCAAACCAGTCGGCGACCGCGCGCTGCTCCTTCGGGTCCGACGATCCGGCGGCATAGGCGTGCCAGCCGTTGATCAGATGCGGCCCGTTGTGCCGCCCGGCGCGCGCCTCGATCGTCCCGATATGCAGCCGGTCGCGGATCGCGTCATAGCTCGCGTGAAAGGCGTCGGCGTCGATCGGGGCGCCGATGCTCGCCCATCTGGCCAGCACGTCGATCGCATCGGGGTGCGTCCGCCCCGCCTCGTTGACGCGCAGGCAGATGCCGTTGTTGATCGTCGACGATCCGCCGACGCAGCGCCCCTGAAAGACGATGAAGTCGCGGTTGGCCGAGGTTTGCAGCGCGCCATGCTTGTAAAGCTGCGCCACCATGTCGAGTTCGTGGTGCGTGATGCGCGGCGAGGGATAGAAGGGGCCCGCCTCGACGATCAGCACCTTGTATCCGCGCGCCGCGACATTGTGCGCGGCGACCGCGCCGCCTGCGCCCGATCCGACCACGACGACGTCATATTCGTCGCCCAGCGTGTCGGCATCCAATATGTGCGCGGGATCGATCTCGCGCCCCTCGACGCGGGTGATCGCCATGTCGGCGGGGCCGCGCACGCGAAATTTGGGTAGCGTGAAACCGATCTGCTGATGCACGGGATTGGCGACGTTCGCCTGCTGGTCGCCCGCTTCGACCCCCGGCTGCCAATGCCCGTAATAGCAGGCGTAAACGATGCCGCGCAGCCGGGCCATGTCCTGAAACAGGTCGATCTGGCTGTTCTGCAGCCGGTTGCGGATGCGGTGGGCGCGCGTCTCGACATCGACCGCCGCGAACAGCGGGCCGAGCACCAGTTCGGTCGCGGTCAGCGACAGGCGGATTTCGTCAAGCTTGGTGCCGCCGATCTTCGCGAACAATTCGGTGATGTTCGCCACCACCTGATCGGCGGAGATGACCATCGGCGCGCCGTGGAACAGCGCTTCGGTCAGCGCCTTCAGAAATTTGAGTTGCCCGAAATTGAAAGGTGCCGACATCGCCCGTCCCCCGCTTCAGCCGCTCCGGATCATCCGCCAAAACCCGCCGATGGCAAGCGCCGAATTGCCGCCGCATTAACCCTGCCGCACCCCCGTCAGCGCACCGCCACCGTCAGATGGGCGAGCTGGCGGATATCGGCGAGCCGCGCGCGCAGGTCCGCCGCGCTCATCGCCCCTTCGACCTCGACGATCGCGGCACAGGCATCGGGGCCGACGCGCCAGACGTGCAGATCGGTCAGCCGGACGCCCGCCGCCGCGTCGATCCGGCTCCGCAGCGTGGCCGCAATCGTCGCATCGGTCGTATCGAGCAGCACCTCGGCGGTGTCGCGCATCAGCGACCACGACCAGCGCGCGATCACCAGCGCGCCGACGATCCCCATCATCGGGTCCATCCACCCCAGCCCCAGATAGCGCCCGGCCAGCAGCGCCGCGATCGCCAGCACCGACGTCAGCGCATCGGCGAGCACATGGAAATAGGCCGACTTCAGATTATTGTCGGCGCCATGATGCGCATGATGGCCGTGCGCATGATCGTCGTGGGCGTGATGATGATCGTGATGATGATGCCCGCCCATCAGCAGCAGCGCGCTGACGATATTGACGACCAGCCCGATCACCGCGACGAGCGCGGCGGCCGAAAAATCGACCGCCACCGGATCGATCAGCCGCATTGTCGATTCGACCGCGATGCCCAGCGCGAAGATGCCGAGGATCAGCGCCGAGGCAAAGCCCGTCAGATCGCCGACCTTGCCCGTACCGAAGCTGAAGCGCGGGTCGTGCCGGTGCGTCCGCGCATAGCGATAGGCGATCGCCGCCAGCCCCAACGCCCCCGCATGCGTCGCCATGTGAAAGCCGTCGGCGAGCAACGCCATCGACCCGGTAAGATAACCGGCGACGATCTCGCCGACCATCATCACCGCGGTCAACAGCACCACCCACAGCGTGCGCCGAGCATTGGCGTCGTGCGACGCGCCCAGGAAATCGTGATCGTGGCCACCGCCCGGCACGGTATCGGTCACCGTCCCTCTCCTATTTCGCATAGCGCCGGATCACCGCGATCAATTCCTCTGCTCCGGCGCGGCGCTCCGCATCGCTCAGGCCCGGTGCCGCGACATGGCCCGTCAGATGATCTTCGATCACCGCATCGAGCAAGCCGTTGACCGCCCCCCGCACGGCCGCAACGCGGTGCAGCACAGTGGCGCAGGGTTCGTCCGAAACCAACGCCTTTTCGATTGCCCCGACCTGCCCCGCCAGCCGCCGAACGCGCGCCAAAAGGTCGCTTCTGTTTTCCGCTACATGTCCCATAGGATACCCCCCTATGGTATAAGCAGGATTAGCGCAAGCCGAAGCGCGCGCGACTATTCGCTGCAACCATATTTCTGGAACAGCGCGTTGCGGATCGAGCTGACCGCCGAATATTTGAGGCTGGTCGTCCGGCCGTTCCAGTATGCGAGAACGGTGTTGCGCAGTTCGAGGGCGGTCACGCCTTCGGGCGGGCACAGATTGCTGTCGGCCATCTTCGTGTCGCCGTACAATTTGATCGTGTCATGAACCGCCATGATGAAATAGTCGCACGCCGACACATCGGCGTCGTCCTTCGACACGCACAGATCATGGACCTCCTGCCCGGTCTTGAACACGCCGCTCGACGGCGTGCTGTCGGGCGCGGCGGCAACCGGCGCCGCCAAGGCCAGCGCAGCGGACGCCAGAAACGCAGAAACAACGGAATGACGCATGGCAATTTTCCCCCGAAAAAATCGCGACCCGCGGGCTACTTAACCCGCGGGTCGGGGGTTGCCAATCTCAGGCGGCGGCTTTTTTCGCCAGCCGGTATTTGTGCAGCAGCGGCTCGGTATAGCCCGACGGCTGCGTCACGCCTTCGAAGATCAGCGCCCGCGCCGCCTGATAGGCAATGCCCTCGGGCGTCAGCTTCTCATACAGCGGATCGCCCGCATTCTGGGCATCGACCTTCACCGCCATCCGCGCGAGCGCTGCGTCGACCTGTTCGGCGGTGCAGACGCCGTGGAGCAGCCAGTTGGCGAGCGCCTGGCTCGAAATGCGCAAGGTCGCGCGGTCTTCCATCAGGCCGACGTCGTCGATGTCAGGCACCTTCGAACAGCCGACGCCCTGGTCGATCCAGCGCACGACATAGCCCAATATGCCCTGGCAATTATTGTCGAGTTCGCGCGCGACCTCGGCCTCGCTCCAGTTGCGTCCGGTCGCGACCGGAATCGCCAGCAGCCGGTCGAGCGACGGCACGGCCTCGCCCGCAATGTCCTTCTGCCGCGCGAACACGTCGACCATGTGATAATGCAGCGCATGCAGCGTCGCGGCGGTCGGCGACGGCACCCAAGCGGTGTTCGCGCCCGATTTCGGATGGCCGATCTTCGCGTCGAGCATGCCGCGCATCAGGTCGGGCATCGCCCACATGCCCTTGCCGATCTGCGCCTTGCCCGAAAGGCCGCAGGCGAGCCCGATGCGAACATTGCGGTCCTCATAAGCGGCGATCCAGTCCGACGCCTTCATCTCGCCCTTCGGGATCATCGGCCCCGCGCGCATGCTGGTGTGGATCTCGTCGCCGGTGCGGTCGAGGAAGCCGGTGTTGATGAAGACGATGCGGTCCTTCACCGCCGCGATGCAGGCGGCAAGGTTCGCGCTCGTGCGCCGCTCCTCGTCCATCACACCGACCTTGATCGTGTGACGCGCCAGGCCGAGCATATCCTCGACCGCGTCGAACAGCCGGTCGGTGAAACCGCATTCCTCGGGGCCGTGCTGCTTCGGCTTGACGATATAGATGCTGCCCGCGCGGCTGTTGGTCCGGCGGCCCAGACCTTTCAGATCGTGCAGCGAACACAGGCTGGTGATGACCGCATCGCACAGCCCCTCGGGCGCTTCCGATCCATCGGGGAGACGGATCATCGGCGTCGTCATCAGGTGGCCGACATTGCGCACGAACATCACACTGCGGCCGTGCAGCGTGAAGGGCGTGCCATCGGGCGCGGTCCATTCGCGGTCGTCCGCCATGCGGCGCGTCATCGTCTTGCCGCCCTTGTCGAAGCTTTCGGTGAGGTCGCCGCGCATCAGGCCGAGCCAGTTGGTATAGCCGAGTGTCTTGTCCTCGCCATCGACCGCCGCGACGCTGTCCTCAAGGTCGATGATCGTCGTCAGCGCGGCCTCGAGCACGACGTCGGCGATGCCGGCGGGATCGCCGCTGCCGATCGGACTCTTCGAATCGATCACGAGTTCGATGTGCAGCCCGTTGTGGCGGAGCAGCAGCCCGCCGGGCCGGCGCCCGACAAGCTGCGACGGATCTGCCAGCACCGGATCGCCGCCCTGCCAGTCGGCCCAGCTTCCCGACGCCAGCGGCGCGGCTTCGTCGAGAAACGCCTTCGCCCGCGCGATCACCGCCGCGCCGCGTTCGGGGTCGTAGCCTCCGGGCTTGGCCGGCGGCGCGTCGAGCGCGTCGGTGCCGTACAGCGCATCGTAAAGGCTGCCCCAGCGCGCGTTGGCAGCGTTCAATGCGAAGCGCGCATTGAGCGCCGGCACGACGAGCTGCGGCCCCGCCATCGTCGCGATTTCGGGATCGACATTGACGGTGCCGACCGCAAACGGCGCGGGTTCGGGGACGAGATAGCCGATTTCGCGCAGAAAATCCTGATAGGCTGCGGCGTCATGCGCCTGCCCCTCGCGAGCCCGATGCCAGGCGTCGATCTGTGCCTGTAAATCCTCGCGCTTCGCGAGCAGCGCGGCATTTTCGGGCGCGAAGGTGCCGAGCAACGCCGCGAAATCCGACCAGAATTTGGCGGTATCGACGCCGGTTCCCGGAATCGCCTTTTCCTCGAGGAAAGAGACGAGACGCGAATCGACGGACAGGCCGCTGCGGTCGAGGAAATCAGTCATTCAAGCACCCTTTGGTCAGCGCGATTGCGCGGATGGACCCGGGGAGGAAAGGGCCGCCGCCCTATGGCGCGATTGGGGCGCGATGGCAACCGCCCTTCGCGCCCCAATCGCGCCATAGGGCGGCGTCAGGCAGCGCCCATCGCGGGCAGCGGCGGCAATTCGCCAAGCGCCACGCGCACAAGGTTCCGTCCCCCCGCCTTGGCGCTGTAGAGCGCGGCGTCGGCGCGGTGGAGCAGGTCGTGCAGCGTGTCGCCGCGTCCCGCCTGCGCGACGCCGAACGACGCGGTGAAACAGCGGTCGACGCCCAGCACCGGAAGCTGCTGCGCCGCGAAGCGCCCGCGCACCGTTTCGGCATAGAGCCGCCCGTCGGACAGCAGCGCGTCGGGCAGCAGCACCGCAAATTCTTCGCCGCCGACGCGCCCGACGATCGCCCCCTCGGGTGCCGCATCCTGCAGCAGCGCCGCGAAATGCGCGATCACGCCGTCGCCCGCCGCATGGCCATAATTGTCGTTGATCTGCTTGAAATGGTCGAGATCGGCAGCGACCAGAACCCCGCGCGCACCGCCCGCCAGAGCCGATTCCCCATGTTGTTCGAAGCCGCGCCGGTTGAGCGCGCTCGACAGCGGATCGGTTTCGGATCGCGCGGTCATCTCGGCGGTCGCGTCGCGGATCATCACGAGCAGCAGAACCATCGCCACCGCGACCAGCGTCACCGCCCCCATTGTCTGCGAAACCGCGGCATAGGTCGTCGCCATATAGGCCTGCGGCGTGGTGGCGGTTCCGACCAGCATGCCGATCACCGGCTTCACCAGATACAGCAGCGCCGCGACGAACTGCATCCCCATCAGCAGCAGGTCGAGCGCCTGGCGCCGCCCCGACCGCAGGATGACAACCCCCGCCAGCCCCTGCATCAGGCAATAGGAAAATTGATAGATCATGCCGCGCGCGGGCGACCCGTAAGGCAGCGAAAAGGCAAGGGGTGCCAACAGCAGCGCACTCGCCCAGATCGCGATCATCGCGCCGCGCGGCGTCGGCACGCGATAGTGGCGCGAGATGCCGATGAGGCAGAAGCTGAGCGCGAGCAGGAATACGACAAAGATGCTGACCGCCACCGGCGTCGGATCGGTCTGGAAGGGCAGCAGGAATTCCAGCGCGACATCGACGATGCCCAGCGCATAGCCCGCCGCCATGAAGGCGGCGCCGCGCGCCATCCGGTTGGTCGCCGCGATCACGCCGAATGCCACCGCGAAAATCCCGGCGATGCACATGTTGATGACGAGGACGAAGGCGGCTGTCATGGACCCACTCGTTGGCGCGATGCCAAGGCCCTATGCCCAGGCAGACGAAGTTTCGGTTAACGCGTTGCGATTCGGACGCTTTCGCGCGCGGCATCGCCTGCCTCGTCCAGCAATGTCAGTGATTTACCGTATCGCGTGAAAGATTGTTTCGCGCCGGGGGTGCCAAAGCCAGGCGCGGGCGGCTATAGGCTGCGCATGACCATCCTGAAGCCAAGCGAAACCGCCGCGCTGGAGCGTGCGGCCGATGCGCCGATGCTGGCGCAGGTCGAACGCTGGGCCGCGGTCAACAGCGGCACCGGCAATCTTGCCGGGCTCATTGCAGCCCTGAATCTTGCAGTTGTAATTCCTGCGAGCGCGCAGGCCAGCAATTGGCGGCATGTTTTTTCAACGCCGATGGAGAGACTGATCGGTCGCGAAATCCACGTTGATCGAGCCAGTATAAAACCAGGTAGGTTGGGCCTGATCTTCAAGGAACGCCATATAATATTGAAAGGGAACGGGATACAGAAAGCCGGAAGCTCGATGGATTTTGAACGAACGGTGGACTGTAAGGGTGGCAGATCTCAGACTTATCGCACGTCGATTTATTCCGCCAATGGGAAGCGCTCGCCCGATAATGGACCGCAGGAAAGTCCAGTAAAACGCGTTGACTGGGACAGCGTCGATGGCGGCGTACTTAGGCTAGTCTGCCATGGAACTCTTCCCTGATTCCGATATTTTCACGCGCTTGAGATTTCCGGATCACAGTAGCGCCTGACCTAAATCACAAACCATACTCTCCGCCCCGAACCGAAGCGGTTTAGGCAGGGGGTGCCAAAGCCTTCTGCGGGCGACTATAAGCGGAGCATGACCATTCTAACGTCCAGTGAAACCGCCGCGCTGGAGCGTGCGGCCGATGCGCCGATGCTGGCGCAGGTCGAACGCTGGGCCGCGGTCAACAGCGGCACCGGCAATCTTGCCGGGCTCGCGTCCAGACGATTGAGCGCGGCGCGCATCTCCACCTTCGCGTGCGCCCCGACGCGCCGGTCCAGCTGCTGCTGACCGGTCATATGGACACGGTGTTCGCCGCCGATCATCCTTTCCAGTCGCTCAAATGGCTGGAACCGGGCGTGCTCAACGGCCCCGGCACCGCCGACATGAAGGCCGGCATCGCGGTCATCCTCGCCGCGCTGTCGGCGCTCGAGGCGTCGCCGCTGGCCGAGCGCGTCGGCTATGACGTGATGATCAACAGCGACGAGGAAACGGGCAGCCACGCCTCCGCCGCGCTGATCGCGGAGCTGGCGCGCGGCAAGACCGCCGCGCTCACCTACGAACCCGCGCTGCCCGACGGCACGCTCGCCGGCGCGCGGCCGGGCAGTGGCAATTTCTCGGTGCTGATCCACGGCCGCTCGGCGCACGCCGGACGCAACCCGGAGGACGGCCGCAACGCGCTCCTCGCCGCCGCCGACCTCGCGCTCCGCCTCAATGCGCTGAAATCTCCCGACCTCAAGGTCAATCCGGCGAAGATCGACGGGGGCGGCCCCAATAATGTCGTCCCTGATCAGGCGATCCTGCGCGTCAACATGCGGCCGATGACCCCCGACGCGATGGCCGCCGCCGAAGCCGCGCTGCGCGACGCCATCTCCGCGATCCAGCGCGACCACGACGTCCATTGCCACCTCTACGGCGGCTTCAACCGTCCGCCCAAGCCGCTCGATGCCGCGGCGACGCGTCTCTTCGAACTGGTCCGCGACTGCGGCGCGGCGCTGGGCCTGTCGATCGGCTGGAACGCGACCGGCGGCGTGTGCGACGGCAACAATATCGCCGCCTGCGGCATTCCCGTCGTCGACACGATGGGCCCGCGCGGCGGCGCCATCCATTCGTCGGACGAATTTCTGATCGTCGACAGCCTCGCCGAACGCGCGCAGCTGTCAGCGCTGACCCTAATGAAAATAGCGGAACGGGGGACTGTGTGAGCTATGTGATCCGCTCGGCGAAACCGAGCGACCTGCAAAGCATCTACGAAATGGCGAAACTGACGGGGGGCGGCTTCACCAATCTGCCGCCCGACCGCAAGGCGCTGCGCGCCAAGCTCGATCGCGCCGAGGCCAGCTTCGCCAGCGACCGCGAATATCCCTCCGACGAGCTTTATCTGATGATGCTCGAGGACACCGATACGGGCGAGGTGCGCGGCACCTGCCAGATTTTCGGCCAGGTCGGCCAGCGCTGGCCCTTCTACAGCTATCGCATCGGCACCGACAGCAAGCACAGCGAGCAATTGGGGCGGACCTTCCACGCGCAGGTGCTCATGCTCAGCAACGATCTCAACGGGTCGAGCGAGGTCGGCGGCCTGTTCCTCCATCCCGCGGCGCGCGCCGGCGGGCTCGGCCTGTTGCTCGCACGCTCGCGCTATCTGTTCATCGCGCGGCACCGCGCGCGCTTCGGCGACCGCATCCTCGCCGAGCTGCGCGGGGTGATCGACGAAGCGGGCGGATCGCCCTTCTGGGACGGCGTCGCCGGCAAATTCTTCGGCATGAGCTTTCAGGAAGCCGACCAGTTCAATGCCGTTCACGGCAACCAGTTCATCGCCGACCTGATGCCCAAGCATCCGGTCTATATCGCGATGCTGCCCGAAACCGCGCGCAGCGTGATCGGCGTGCCCCATCCCACCGGCCGCGCCGCGATGCGGATGCTGGAGAATGAGGGCTTCGCTTTTGAAAATTACATCGACATCTTCGACGGCGGCCCGACGATGACCGCACGCACCGATCAGGTGTCGAGCATCCGCGACGCGCAGCATGTCGAGGTGACGCGGGTCGCCGACGGACTGGACGATGGCGCGGACGCGCTGATCGCGACCGGCCGCCTTGCCGATTTCCGCTGCTGCTTCGGCAAGGTCGGCGCGGGCGGCAGCATCGATGCCGCGACGGCGCGGCTGCTGCAGATCGACACCGGCGACACCATCAGCTGGATCGGGCGCTGAGCCATGCTCACCGAAATCAACTTCGACGGCATTATCGGGCCGACGCATAATTACGCCGGCCTCAGCCGCGGCAACATGGCTTCGGCCAGCAATGCCGGCGACGTGTCGCAGCCGCGCGCCGCGGCGCTGCAGGGCATCGACAAGATGCGCCACAACCTCGCGCTCGGGCTGCCGCAGGGCTTTTTCGCGCCGCTCGACCGTCCCGATGCGGCGTGGCTCGCGGCGCTCGCGACCGGTCTCGACAGCGCTGAGGCGCATCTGCGCGCGCAGGCCTGGTCGGCCTCGTCGATGTGGGCCGCCAATGCCGCCACCGTCTCGCCCGCGCCCGACAGCGGCGACGGCAAATGCCATCTCACCGTCGCCAACCTCGTCACCATGCCGCACCGTAGCCATGAATGGCAGGGCACGCTCGCCCAGATCCGGCTCGCCTTTTCGCATCCCGCCTTTGTGGTGCACGGCCCGGTCCCCGCGCCGTTCGGCGATGAGGGCGCCGCCAATCACATGCGGCTGTGCGCCGGCCATGGCCAGCCGGGGGTCGAGATTTTCGTCTATGGCGTCGGCGGCGGGCGCTTCCCGGCGCGCCAGCATCTCGACGCCTCGAAAGCGGTCGCGCGCCACCACCGGCTCGATCCCGAACGGACGCTGTTCGTCCGGCAATCGGACACCGCGATCCAGGGCGGTGCTTTCCACAACGACGTCGTTGCGGTCGCCAACGAGCGCGTGCTGTTCACGCACGAAACCGCTTTCGAGGACCGCACGGCGGCGCATGCGCAGATCCGCGCGGCCTTTCCCGAGGTCGAGATCGTCGAAGTCCCGGCGAGCGCAGTCAGCCTGCCCGATGCGATCAAATCCTATCTGTTCAACGCGCAGCTCGTCAGCCTGCCGGACGACGGCGGCATGGGGCTGATCCTCCCCACCGAAGCGCGCGAAACGCCGAGCGTGTGGACTTGGCTCGAGGCGCATGTCGCGGGCAACGGTCCGATCCGGCGGCTGTTTCCGGTCGATGTGCGCCAGTCGATGGCCAATGGCGGCGGCCCCGCCTGTCTGCGCCTGCGCGTCGTTGCCGATCCGGCGACCGTCGATCCGCGGTTCATGGCCGACGAAGCGACGCTCGACCGGATCGCCGCCGTCGTCGCGGCCCACTGGCCCGAAGCGATCGCGCCCGGCGACCTCGCTTCGCCCGCGCTCACCGCCGATGTCCGCCGCGCCCGCGCGCAGTTGCTCGCGGCGCTCGACCTTACCGAACTCGGGTAGAGAGCCTCCACGCCCCTTGCCAAGCCTGCCGCATGGCGCAACAAAGGGGCGACAGAAAATTTCAAAGGACATCGCCATGCGCCGTCGCACGCTTCTTGCTGCCGCCCCCGCCGTCGCCCTGTTGCCGACCGCCGGGCTTGCCCAGTCCGCGAAGCCGGCGCCCAAAGGCGATCCGGCGCTGCCGCCCGCGTGGGACAAGGACAGCGAACGCTTCCTGCGACCCGATGTGCATGCGGGCGACCGGCCGGTCGGTGCGAGCTTCGCCTCGCGTACCGCCGCCTACGGCCTCAGCGGCGCGGTCGGCACCGCGCATCCGCTCGCGACGCAGGCGGGGATCGACATGCTGAAGCGCGGCGGGTCGGCGGTCGATGCCGCGATCGCGACCAACGCCTGCCTCGGCCTGCTCGAACCGACCGCCAACGGCATCGGCGGCGACGCCTATGCGATGATCTGGGATCCGAAGGCAAAGAAGGTCGTCGGGCTGGCGGGGTCGGGCAAAAGCCCCCGCGCGCTTGACCTCGCCACCGTGCGGTCGCGCGCGACGGGCGGCGCGATCCCGGCCTATGGCGCGATCGCGGTGTCGGTGCCGGGAACGGTCGACGCGTGGTGGACGATGCACCAGCGCTACGGCAAGCTGCCTTGGAAGGAGCTTTTCGAACCGGTCATCGCCCATGCCGAGGCGGGCGCCCCGGTCCCCGACATGATCGCTTATTATATCCGTCGCAGCCTTGCCGGTTTTCGCCAGCCGGGGCGCGGGATCGAAGAGGTCGACAATGCGCTGCGCACCTATGGCATGGCCGACGGCAAGGGGCCGCAAGCGGGACAGGTGTTCCGCAACCCGGACCTTGCGCGCACCTTCCGCCTGATCGCCGAGGGCGGCCGCGACGTCTTTTACGATGGCGAGATTGCGCGGACGATCGACGCCTATTTCCGGCGCATCGGGGGCTGGCTGCGCCGCGAGGATCTGGCCGCGCATCGCTCCGAATGGATCGAGCCGCACCGCACATCCTACCGCGGCACCGACGTCTATGCGCTCGGCGCCAACACGCAGGGCATCGCGACGCTGCAGATGCTCAACATCCTCGAAAATTTCGACCTGAAGGGCGCGGGGTTCCAGTCGGCGCTGTCGATCCACCTCCAGGCCGAGGCAAAGCGCCTCGCCTATGAGGATCGCGCGCGCTATTATGCCGATCCGCATTTTTCGAACGTGCCGGTCGAATGGCTGATCTCGAAGGATTATGCCGCCGAGCGCGCCCGGCTGATCCGCCCCGACCGCATCCTGACCCCGGTCCATCCGGGGCAGGCGCCGAGCCACGGCGATACCACCTATTTCAGCGTCGCCGACAAGGACGGCATGATGGTGTCGATGATCCAGTCGAACTTCCGCGGCATGGGATCGGGTCTCGTCGCCGACGGCCTCGGTTTCATGTTCCAGGATCGCGGGCAATTGTTCAGCCTGCAGGATGGCCACCCGAATATCTACGCCCCCGGCAAGCGCCCGTTCCAGACGATCATCCCCGGTTTCGCCGCGCATGGCGACACGCCGTGGATGAGCTTCGGGGTGATGGGCGGCGACATGCAGCCGCAGGGGCAGACGCAGATCATGGTCAACCGCATCGATTACGGCCTCGAAATCCAGGCCGCCGGCGATTCGCCGCGCTGGCACCATGAAGGATCGTCGCAATCGATGGGTGAGGATGCGCCGGGGCTCGGCCCCAAGGGACTTCTGCGGCTCGAAAGCGGCGTCCCCGCCGCGACGCGGGCCCAGCTTGCCGCGCTCGGCTGGACGATCGGCGATCCCGATGGCGGCTTCGGCCGCTACCAGTGCGTCGAACATCGCATGGACGGCGACACGCGCGTCTATGCCGCGGCGAGCGAGATGCGCGCCGACGGCTGCGCGCTCGCCTACTGACCGCCCGGCACGGCCGGACCGCTCAGCGGTCGGCCCGAAAGGGGGCGACGATCGCGTCGGTGACGCGCAGCGGACGGCCGCTCGCCTTGTCGAGCAAGGCCCACACGGTGCGCGCGCGCACATGCACCGTGCCGTCCGCGCTGGTGAATTCCATGAAACGGTCGAACTTCGCGCCCTGCGGCTTGTCGGCGACCCAGGTGCGCGCCGTCACCGTCTCACCGGGGCCGAGCGCGCGCAGATAGTCGATCTCGTGCCGCACCACGACCCAGATATAGGCATCCTTGTGGCTCTGCGGCGCCGCGGCGTCCCAATGCCCCGTCGCAACCTGCTGGATCCACTGGACCCAGACCGCATTATTGACATGGCCCAGCTCGTCGATGGCGTCGGGCGTGGCGGTAAGGGAGAGCGTGAAGTCTTTCATCGCGGCACCATAGCAATCCCCTCCCGCAAGCGGGAGGGGTAGTGAGGCTTGCGAACTTGTTCGCTAGTCGCAACGGGGTGGGCAGGAACGCGGCGTGGCTGGCCCACCCCGCTGCGGCTAGGCAGCAAGCTGCCAAGCCTCGCCGTCCCTCCCGTTTGCGAGAGGGGAAAAATCAGGCCAGTTCCACCGTCGTGACCATATAGCCCGCATCGCGCAGCGCCGAGACGAGGCTGTCGAGATGCTCCTTGTCGCGCGCCTCGCATTCGATGTCGGTGATCAACCCCTTGGCGGGCAGCGTCGTGAAGATGCGCTGGTGATAGATTTCGATGATGTTCACCTGCTTTTCGTTGAACACCTCCATCACCTTGAACAGCGCGCCGGGGCGGTCCTGCAACCGGATGCGCAGCCGCGCGATGCGGCCCGATCGCGCAAGGTCGCGCAGCAGCACGTTCGCGAGCAGGCGCGTGTCGATATTGCCGCCGGTCAGCACCAGGCCGACCTTGCGCCCGGCAAATTCTTCCGGATGCGCGAGCATCGCAGCGAGGCCTGCCGCGCCCGCGCCCTCCACCACCGTCTTTTCGATCTGGAGCAGCAGGCTGACCGCGCGTTCCAGATGGCGTTCGGCGACGAGCACGATATCGTCGTTGAGTTCGGCGACGAGCTTGCGCGTATAGCTTCCCGGTTCCTTGACCGCGATGCCCTCGGCCAGCGTATCGCCCTCGCACGCCATGTCGACGCCGTTCAGTTCGGCATACATCGACGGGTAAAGTTCGGCCTGCACGCCGACGAGGCGCATGTCATTCTTGATCCCGCGCGCCGCGGTGCCCATGCCCGCCAGCAGCCCACCGCCGCCGATCGGCACGATCAGCGTGTCGAGTTCGGGCACATCCTCGAGCATTTCGAGCGCGACCGTCCCCTGCCCCGCCGCGACGTGCGGATGGTCGAACGGATGGACGAAGGTCAGCCCGCGTTCCGCCTCCAGCTCGCGTGCATGGGCGTAGGCATCGTCGAATTTTTCGCCGAACAGCACGATCTGTGCGCCGTGGCTCGCGGTCTGCGACACTTTCACCTGCGGCGTCGTGCTCGGCATGACGATGGTCACGGGCACGCCGAGCCGCTTGCCATGATAGGCAAGGCCCTGCGCATGATTGCCCGCCGACGCCGCGATCACGCCGCGCGCTTTCGCTTCGTCGCTGAGCAGCAGCAGGGCGTTGAGCGCGCCGCGTTCCTTGTAGGCCGCGGTGAATTGCAGATTTTCGAACTTCAGCCACACCTCGGCGCCGACCAGTTCGGACAGCGTCTGCGACTTCAGCGTCGGGGTACGAACAACCGCGCCCTCAATTCGTCCCGCAGCCGCCCGCACATCGTCGAGGTTTATCGCCGGAAAATCGGCGGCGGCGGTCAGGATGGATTGATCGGTCATAGCGGCAAGCCCCCTACCCTATCTGGCGCCGCGCGCAAACCATGGTTATGGACCGCGGCATGAGCGAAGAAAAATTGCGCATCGCCTTCATCGGCACCGGCATCATGGGCGGCCCGATGGCCGGCCATCTCGTCAAGGCCGGTCATGCCGTCACCGTCTATAACCGCACCCGCGCCAAGGCCGACGCCTGGGCGGCGGATTATGGCGGCCAGGCAGCGGACAGCCCCGCCGCCGCCGCCGCGGGCGCCGATGCGGTGTTCGCCTGCGTCGGCAACGACGACGATCTCGCGGCGGTGACGCTCGGCGACGACGGGGCCTTCGGCGCGATGAAGTCCGGCGCGGTCTTCGTCGATCACACGACCGTCTCCGCCCGAATCGCCCGGCGCCTGGCCGAAGAGGCCGACGCGCGCGGCCTGCTGTGCGTCGATGCGCCGGTCTCGGGCGGTCAGGCGGGCGCGCAGAATGGGGCGCTGTCGATCATGTGCGGCGCCAGCGACGCCGCCTTCGCCGCCGCCGAGCCCCTGATGCGCGCCTATGCCGCGCGCATCGTCCATATCGGCGGGCCGGGTGCGGGCCAGACGACCAAGATGGTCAACCAGATCGCGATCGCCGGGGTGCTTCAGGGCCTCTCCGAAGCGCTGCGCTTCGCCCAGGCGTCGGACCTCGACACCGACAAGGTGTTCGAAGCTGTCTCGGGCGGCGCCGCGGCAAGCTGGCAGATGCTTAACCGCTGGGGCACGATGGCGAAGGACGAATATGATTTCGGCTTTGCGGTCGACTGGATGCGCAAGGATCTGGGCCTCGCGCTCGACGAAGCCCGCGTCAACGGCGCGACGCTCCCCGTCGCGGCGCTGGTCGATCAATTTTATGCCGAGGTGCAGGGTGCGGGCTGCGGCCGCCTGGACACGAGCTCGCTCGTGACGAGGTTGCCGAAATGAAGCGCCTCGCCCTAACCCTCGTCGCCCTCCTGCTCGCTGCGCCTGCGCAGGCCGATACGCTCGTCGACAATGTCAACGGCATCACGCTCGACAAGGACGGCAAGGTCGTGCGCTTCACCGGCATGGTGATCGGCACCGACGGCAAGGTGAAGCAGCTCCTCGACCGCAAGGACAAGCGCCCCGAACGCCCCGATTTCAAGGAAGACGGCAAGGGCCGGACGCTGATCCCGGGCATGATCGACGCGCACGGGCATCTGATGGGCCTGGGCCTGTCACTGATGCTGCTCGACCTTTCGGAGACCCGCTCGCTGGCCGAGGCGCAGGCGGCGATCAAGAAATATGCCGACGAAAACCCCGAACTGCCGTGGATCATCGGGCGCGGGTGGAATCAGGAAAAATGGGGATTGGGCCGCTTCCCGACCGCGGCCGATCTCGACGCGGTTGTCCCCGACCGGCCGGTCTGGCTCGAACGCGTCGACGGCCATGCCGGATGGGCCAACAGCGCTGCGATGACGGCAGCAAAGATCACCGCCGCGACCAAGGCGCCCGAGGGCGGCCGGATCGAGATGACGGACGGCAAGCCCGCCGGCGTCTTCGTCGATGCCGCGGTCGCGCTGATCGACAGCGCCAAGCCCAAGCCGCTGGCGCGCGATCTCGACCGCGCCTTCCTCGCCGCGCAGCAGCAATTGCTCGCCCAGGGGATCACCGCGATCGCCGACATGGGCACGACGATCCAGGAATGGCAGGCCTATCGCCGCGCGGGCGACAAGCACCAGCTCGCGATCCGTATCCTCAGCTACGGCGGCGACATCGACAATATGGCGCTGATCGCGGGCCCGGGGCCGACCCCGTGGCTCTATGACGACAAGCTGCGCATGGTGGGGGTGAAGCTCTATCTCGACGGCGCGCTCGGGTCGCGCGGCGCGTGGCTCAAGGCGCCCTATGCCGACGCACCGGGCCAGAAGGGCCTGCCGCTGCTGACCCCGGCGCAATTGCGCAACAAGATGGTCCGCGCCTCGATGGACAAGTTCCAGGTCGCGATCCACGCCATCGGCGATGCCGCCAATGCCGAGGCGCTCGACGCCATCACCGATCTAACCGCCGATCTGCCCGGCGAACGGCGCTGGCGGATCGAACATGCGCAGATCGTCGATCCCGCCGACATCCCGCGTTTCGCCAAGCTCGGCGTCATCGCGTCGATGCAGCCTATCCACCAGCCGTCGGACCGGCTGATGGCCGAAGCCCGCCTCGGGCCCGAGCGACTGAAGGGCGCCTATGCGTGGCGCAGCATGGAAAATGCCGGCGTCCGCCTCGCTTTCGGGTCGGATGTGCCGGTCGAAAGCGCCAACCCTTTCCCCGGCATCGCCGCTGCCATCTCGCGCACCGACGCACAGGGTGAACCTTTCGGCGGCTGGCATCCCGAAGAGGCAGTTTCGCGCGAGACCGCGCTCGACGGCTTTACGCGCAGCGCCGCCTATGCCGCCTTCGCCGAGGACCGGCTCGGCACGCTGATGCCGGGCATGCGCGCCGACTTCCTGATCGTCGACACCGACCTGCTGCTCGCCAGCCCCGAAGACATCCGCAAGATGGTACCGCTCGAAACCTGGATCGGCGGCTACCGCTATTACAAGAAGGGCGGCTGATGGACCGGCGGCGCCTGCTCGGCGCGCTCGCCGCGGCGCCCGCCGCGCTGGCGCTGGGCGCGGCGACGAAGGAGCCGAAGCGCAAGGACCCGCCGCAGCCGCGCGCGTCGAAACGGCGCAAGGGCGTCAAATCGCCCGACAAGCATGTCGATGTCGCGATCGTCGGCGCGGGCGCGCTCGGGGCATGGACCGCGTGGCATCTCGTCCGTCAGGGTCTCGATGTTCGGCTCTTCGATGCCTATGGCGCCGGCAACGGCCGCGCCGCTTCGAACCTTCCGACCATGCTGTGCGATCCCGCACAGGGTGGCGACGCGCTCTACGCCGATCTCGCGCACGACAGCCTGCCGCTGTGGCAGCGCCTTTCCGACAGTGCCAGCCTGCCGATCGTGATGCCGTGCGCCGCGGTGACGACACTGCTGCCGACCGACGGCGCCGACGAGCCGCCGGGGACCGACCGCGCGACCGGACACAAGCTGCGCAGCCGCTTCGGCGCGATCGGCTGGCGCGACGAGGAAGCGGCGCTTGTCGCCGACAAGGCGGCGATTGTCGCCGGCCGCCGCGCCATTCTCGAAACCATCCTCGACGCGCAGGTCGATGCCGAAGACGTCGTCATGCCCGCGCCGCTGTTCGACAAGAAGCGCGACCTCTATATCCTGCCCGACGGCGGCACCGCGCGCAGCATCGTCTATGCGACGGGCGCGTGGCTGACCGAGCTTTTCCCCCAGATATTGACGCCCGCACGGCTCTCGGCGGTGCGCTACCAGATTTTTCACGTCGGCCCCGGTCAGGGCGATGTCCAATATCGCCCGCCGGCGATGCCCGCGCTGGTCGACCGCGCCTACGGCTTTACCCTGCTCCCCGACATCGAAGGGCGCGGGGTGCGCGTGTGGAAAAACGCCCCCGATGCAACGGTCGACCCCGACAGCTTCGACCGCCGCGCCGACGATGCCGCGCTGACCGCGGTGCGCCAGTGGCTCGCGGGCCGCGTCCCGCATCTGGCCGAGGCGCCGGTCGTCGCGAGCGCCGCCGCGCACGACTGCCGCACGATCAGCGGCGAATTGCTGCTCGACCGCCTGCCCGGCCATGCGCGCGCCTGGCTCGTGGGCGGCGCGACGGGGCGTGCCTTCGCGCTCGCCCCGGCCATCGGCGCGCGTATCGCGGCGCACATCGCCGACCCCGCGCGCGCGATCGAACCGCGCTGGGCGCTCGCCCGCCTGACTGGAGCGACCACGACATGAAGCTGACCGACTGCCACAATATCGACGACTTCCGCGCGCTGGCGAAGCGGCGGCTGCCCTGGCCGGTGTTCGACTATATCGACGGCGCCGCGGATGACGAGGTGACGCGTCGCCGCAACCGCGCCGCCTTCGACCGGTGCGACCTCATACCGCGCGTGCTGGCCGGCGTCGAATCGATCGACATGAAGACGACGCTCTTCGGTCGCGAGATCGCTATGCCGCTCTTCCTGTCACCCACCGCGCTCCAGCGCCTGTTCCACTGGCAGGGCGAGCGCGCGGTGCTGCGCGCTGCCGCCGATGCGGGGACCGTCGCCGGCATATCGAGCCTCGCGACGATCGGCCTCGCCGAAGCGGGCGCGCTGACCGACGGCCCCAAGCTTTTCCAGCTCTATGTCCACAAGGATGAGGGGCTCAACCATGCGATGCTCGAGGCCGCGCGCGCGGCAAAATTCGACGCCGTCGCGCTGACCGTCGATACGATCGTCGGCGGCAATCGCGAACGCTGCCTGCGCTCGGGCTTTACCTCACCGCCGCGCTTCACCGCGTCGAACATGCTGAGCTATGCGATCAAGCCTGGCTGGGGCCTCAACTATGTCTTGCGCGAAAAATTCAGCCTGCCCAACCTTGCGACCCACGTGTCCGAAGGGTCGAGCGTGCCGAAGTCGGTCGCCGAATATTTCACCACCATGCTCGATCAGAGCCTCGACTGGAAACGCGCCGAGGCGATCCGCAAGGCGTGGGACGGCCCCTTCTGCCTGAAGGGCATCGTTGCGGTCGAGGACGCGCGGCGCGCCGCCGACATCGGCGCGACCGCGATCATGGTGTCGAACCATGGCGGGCGCCAGCTCGACGGCAGCATCGCGCCCTTCGACGCGCTGGCGGCGATCGTCGATGCGGTCGGCGACCGGGTGGAGGTCATCTGCGACGGCGGCATCACCCGCGGGACGCATGTGCTCAAGGCGCTGTCGGTCGGGGCGAAAGCCTGCTCGGGCGGCCGGCTCTATCTCTATGCACTCGCCGCGGCGGGCGAAGCGGGGGTGGCGCGCGCGGTCGCGCTGCTCCGCGCCGAGATGGAGCGCGGCATGAAGCTGATGGGCGCAAAAAGCCTCGCCGACCTTGGGCGCGGAAATCTGCGCTGGCATTCCGAATAAAAGAAGAAGGAGGGGGCGGCCTCCCCCCGAAGGCCGCCCCTGCCCGGCGTCAGAAAGACGCGCCGAGCGAAAAGACCACCGCGCCGTCGGCGCCGATCGCTTCCTTGTATCCGCCGGCCTTGGGCTCGTCGGTGTTCACATAGCTGACGCCGAAGGTCAGCATCTTGTACGAAGCCGTGGCACCGACCGACCAGTCGAACACCTTGCCGTCGAAACCGCCGGGGAACGCGTCGCTCCACGCATGGCCAGCATGCGCGTTCAGCGCCAGGGGCGTGCCCGGGATCTCGGCGGCGAGTTCGCCGTGCAGGTAGAAGGCCGACGATTTGGCGCCGGGCGCGCGGCTCGGGTCCTGCAGATTGCCGAGCGCGGACTGCTTCCACGCATAGTTGACGCCGACCTTCGCATTCACGGGGCCGACATCGGTCGACAGGTTCAGATAGGGTTCGAAAAAGTCGGCGCCCGACCCGCCATGCTGCGGATAGAGATAGTAAAGCAGGCCGCCGTCGACCGTCACGCCGCCGACATCCTTGCTGTAACCCGCGAACAGGTCGACCTCGGTGTTACCGGCGAAGCTGACGCTCGACGCCCAGGTGCCGGCGTAAAAGCCGCTTTCGTGAGTGACGGTGATGCCGCCCTGGATCGCCGGGTCTTCGCTGCTCTGAGTGAAGCCGCGGAAGCGATAGTCGGATACCAGCGTCACGCTGCCCGAAATGGTGATCGGATCGGAGGGCGCTTCGTCCTGGGCGAAAGCGGTGGCGGGAAGCGCGGAAGCCGCGAGGGCAAGGCCCAGGCACGCGCGGGAGAGAGTCTTCATGGGTTGATCCCCTTAACAAGGTAAAATGGATCGTCCCTGCCTGCCGCAAGACAGCCGAAGTCTTTGCTCCGGTCGGCCGTGCGTGGCGCCTCTCTCCGACAATTTGCTGCGGCGCACAAACAAAAAAGCCGCATCCGGCACGATAAGGCACGGATTGCGACTTTTATGCAACAGGTCGTTGCGCATAGCCAGTTTCAATTGAAACAAAATTATACGGTGCGCGCCGAGCACTGGAACGAGCGGTCGGCGCGCATCATTTCAACCAAGGAGCAATCTGCTCGGCGTCAGAAGCCGACGCCAAGTTTGAAAACCACGGTCGGATCGAACAGCGTATCGACCGCCGGGATACCCGATTTCTTGATGTCGGTATCGACATAATGGATGCCGAAGGTCATCGGCCCTGCCGCGAACGTGGCGCCGACCGTCCAGTCGAGATAATCGCCTCCCGGCGCCAGCGCGCCGAGCGAACCGCTCGTGTAACCGAGCGATGCATCCAGCGTTACCGGCGAATTGGGAATGCCGGACGACAGGCCCATGTTCAGATAGATATTGTCATCGCTGCCGAGCGACTTCTGGCTGGGCGCATAGGCGACGGTCCCCGTAGCGGACACGGGTCCGATGTCGTGCGACAACTTGCCGATGATCTCGACATAGTCGACCGGACCGAAGGCATCCTTGCCATCGGGATACCAGTAATAGGTCGCGCCGATATCCACCGACGTGCCGGGCGCGACTTCGCCGCCCCAGCCGGCATAGAGGTCGACCTCGACCTTGCCATATTCATCGGTCTTCGGCAGGCCCGATCCCCAGACGCCTGCATAAAATCCGCTCTCGTGGGTCAGTGTGATCGTCGGCTGGACCTCGACCTTTTCGTTCGACAGCGAAATGCCGCGGAAACGATAGTCGGACACCAGATCGACCCCGCCCGACACGGTGATCGGACCGCTGGGCGCGTCGGTCGCGTCCTGCGCCATGGCCGGCGTCGCCATCGCCGATGTCGCGAGCAGCATGCCGAAGCACGCCTTGGTAAGAAATTTCATTGGGTGAGCCCCCCTCTCATCGATATTGAACCGAAACCGTCCATCCTGCGGTTCCCGCCCGATCCTCTCCCGATGCTCTTGTGGCCGGCGCGTGGTCAGGAACGCGCGGAAAATTGCGCAACATGCGGCAGCGCACAATTGAAAACTGCACAAATGTTACATTCGCCGCCACACTGTGTCTTTCCCGCCACAAGCGCGACCGCGGCCCACAGGCTTTGCCAAGTCGCGCGCGCGCGGCTAAAGGAGGCGCATCCCAGCCTCTCCTCAGCGGACCCGTTTCATGAGCGATCACAATCCCGGCCTGCGCCCCTGGCGCGACATTGCGCGGCGCGACTGCCGTCAGATCATGGTCGGCAACGTCCCCGTCGGCGGCGGCGCGCCGATCACCGTGCAGACGATGACCAACACGCCGACGAGCGATCCCGTCGCGACCATCGACCAGATCCGCCGCTGCGAGGATGCGGGCGCCGACCTGATCCGCGTCTCCTGCCCCGATACCGACAGCACCGCGGCGCTCGGCAAGATCGTCCGCGCCGCGCGCATTCCGATCATCGCCGACATCCATTTCCACTATAAGCGCGCATTGGAAGCCGCCGACGCCGGCGCCGCCTGCCTGCGCATCAATCCCGGCAACATCGGCTCGTCGGAGCGCGTCGGCGAGGTCGTCCGCGCCGCCAAGGCGAACGGCTGCGCCATCCGCATCGGCGTCAATGCGGGCAGCCTCGAAAAGGATCTGCTCGAAAAATATGGCGAACCCTGCCCCGAGGCGCTGGTCGAAAGCGCGCTCGACCATATCAAGCTGCTCCAGGACCATGACTTTCACGAATATAAGGTCGCGGTGAAAGCCAGCGACGTCTTCCTCGCCGTCGCCTCCTATATGCAGCTCGCCGAAGCGGTCGATTGTCCGCTCCACCTCGGCATCACCGAAGCCGGCGGGCTGATCGGCGGCACCGTCAAATCGGCGCTCGGCATCGGCAACCTGCTCTGGGCCGGGATCGGCGACACGATCCGCGTCAGCCTGTCGGCCGAACCCGAAGAGGAAGTGCGCGTCGGCTATGAAATCCTGAAATCGCTGGGCCTGCGCACCCGCGGCGTCCGCGTCGTCTCCTGCCCCAGTTGCGCGCGTCAGGGCTTCGACGTCATCCGCACGGTGCAGGCGCTCGAAGACGCGCTCCAGCACATCAAGACGCCGATGTCGCTCTCGGTATTGGGCTGCGTCGTCAACGGCCCCGGCGAAGCGCGCGAAACCGACATCGGCATCACCGGCGGCGGCAACGGCAAACATATGGTCTATCTCTCGGGCGTCACCGACCATCATGTCGAGGACGCCGACATGATCGCGCACATCGTCAAACTGGTCGAAGCCAAGGCCGCCGCGATCGACGCCGGCAGCGCGGTGAGCATGGACGTGACGCACGGCAAGGCGGCGTAATCCGCCACGACAGCCGCGCGGCGATTTCGGGGTGGGAAGGGACAGGTGGCCCATTCTCTTTTCGCCATCCACGAAGGACCGGAATGGGGTGGGAAGCGGACGTTCCGTCCACTACTGGAATTTGGGTCTGCGTAGCGAAGGATCGACGGGGGCCAAGCATCTCACGATATTGATGCTGGCCTTGTTGATCGATTGTTCGTCAAATAGAGTCAGCATGACCCTGTTTTCTGCTAGAATGTAACTCTGAAATATTTTTTACATATGGTAGAATAAACTGCAACTCTTTATATTGGAAATGCAAAACCCACCTTCTATACTTAGATCCCCAATAGCACCTCATTTCAATATGAGAGTGTCCATAGCATGATATTCCCATTTCTTTATTAAAATACTCAATAGAATGAATATTGTCTTTAGACTTTTCACTGTATCCCAAAGGTTCTACCGATACGTTTTTCTGATACCCCTCATAGTCTGGGAATTTTTTCCTTGCGTTTTCTCGGTCCGCCTCCGAATCTGCTGCCCATCGAGCGACGAATGCGTTCAGTTTGACCACGTCTTCCAAGCGACCGTCGAGCCAAACGGCTCCATTCCCACTTATAGGTGTGCCTCTCGAAACAGCGGGTACAGTTACCGCATAGTCGGCATGGTTTTCGGAGAAATCTTGCAATGCCCAGCCATTCGGTGCCAATCGTGAAAAGTTCGAACGCAACTTTTCTTTTTCTTGATTTGACAACGCGGTCCTCTCTTCAAAACTCTCAGCCCTCGCTTTAACGGAAGAGTCTCCATCCGCTAATCCGCATCCCGATGCGACAAGAAGAGTGATCGACATCAGGCGGACACGCCAACTTGACACGCAAAATCGGTGACCATCTATAATCTGGGCCGAAAAATTAATATTTCTCAATAACCCTTGCCTGGCGGGCATACACGCTTCCGCGTTTCCATCGGTATTTGGATATTTTGTCATTCGCATAGCGTAGCGGAAGTTCCAATGTCCGCAATCGGTCGTTAGCCGACATTCGATCCAGATCGGCCGCGAACGGCGACTGTGGGGTCGGAAGCGGGCGTTAACGCATGTGTGGCTATAACGCTTATGACATCGAGATAGGCCCTCCGCACATAGGATCAGAGAGCAATGAAAGTTTATGGGACGGATGTGAACGCAAGCAATCCAGTGGAAGAAACTGGCGTATCGGAACTTAGAGAAGCAACCCTCGTTGTGTCCGTCGAAGATTTGAAGATGATCTCTGAATTTTTTACCGCTTGCTATGATGAGTATTGCGAGAATCCCGAATGGGACCACAAGCACCTCATCGATTTCGCCTATAGGTCGGGATATCAAGGGCCTGATATTATCGTTTATGGCTCGCGCAGCGAATAATAGGAAATAAGCGAGGTAAGTCCGCTATCTGTCCCTTCCCGATGTCGACCTCTCCCGAAAATTGACAACCGCATCGGCGCCCGACAAAGCGCCGGCATGACCCTTGCCATACGCCCCGCCACCCGCGCCGACCTGCCTTTGATCGCGGGCCTCATTCGCGCGCTCGCCGACTATGAAAAGCTTGCCCACGAAGTACGTTTCGATGACGCCACACTCGGTGCCAAACTGTTCGGAGAACGCCCCTATGCCGAAGTGGTGATCGGCGAAGTCGATGGCGTGCCACAGGGCTTCGCGCTCTTCTTTCACAATTTTTCGACGTTCGAGGGGAAGCCGGGCATCTATCTTGAAGATCTGTTCGTCCGTCCCGAAGCGCGCGGCGCCGGACTCGGCAAGGCGCTGCTCGCACATCTGGCGCAGCTTTGCGTGGAGCGCGACTGCGCGCGGCTCGAATGGTCGGTGCTCGACTGGAACGCCCCCGCCATCGGCTTCTACCGCAGCCTCGGCGCGCGGATGATGGACGAATGGACGGTGATGCGCGTCGATGGCGACGCGCTCCCCGCCCTCGCCCAAGCAGCGACGTCAGCCGCCTGACGCGCCGGGGCGGCGGCGCCGCTCCATCGGCCAGCTCGGCATGTGCGCATCGGACAGGCGTTTTGCCTCGCCCGGCGCAATCCCCAATTCGGTCAGCGCGCGCTCCAGCGCCGCCGCGGCGGGCACCGCGATGTCGGGTTGCACCCCGTCGCCTTCCCAATCCTTGCCCGTCGCCGGATCATAGGTTCGCCCGACCGGGATGAAGGCGGTAAAGCCGCCGCCCAGTTCTTCGCCGCGCCCGAAATGATTGGCGCCGCCGGTCGGCGCGCCGATCAGCACCCCGCGCCCGCTCGCCTTCATCGCCAACGCGAAATGTTCAGCCGCCGACGCGCTCGCGCCAGACGTCAGCACATAGACTTTCGCCTGCGTCAGCCGCGCGTCGCCGTTGGGCGTCGCCCAATGTTCGCGCGTCACCATGGCGGGGTCGCCCGCGACCGGCCGCATCGAGGGGATGCCGTCGATCGGCGAGCCGCCCTCGGCGTCGACCGATGCCCGCGTCGCCATCGCGACGAGCCGCGTCGGCTTCGCGAACAGCCAGGGAAAGATGACGTCCATCTGCTCGATCCCGCCGCCATTGTGCGACCTTATGTCGAAGATGATCGCCTTGGCGTCGGCATGATGGGCCATGAACTGCGCCGCCGCCTGCGTGACCGCCGCATCGTTCGGAAAGACATTGAAGCGGATGAAAGCAATGCCCGGCGCGATCCAGCCGGGCTGTTCGATCGCGGGCTTTTTCGGGCGCGGCGCGGGCGGGGCGCCGGGCGCCGCATCCGCGCTCTCGGGCGGCTTCACGCGCAGATGCCCGTCGGGCGACACCCCCTGCACCGTCGCGCCCAGCGCCTCGGCGAGCGCCGCGCCGGTCAGCGGCGCATAGCGCCCCGCCGCAATGCCTTCGCGCAGCGCGGCGGCGTAGCGCTTACCGATTTCGGGATAGACATAATTGGCTTCGAGCTGCGCGGCATAATGTTCGGCGACGACGTCGGACGGTACCGCCGCACCGGCATCGGCCGCCATCGCGGCGGGTGTCGGCAGCATAAGTGCCGCGGGGCTCGCCGCGAGCAGCAGCAGCGACAGGGGAAAACGGCCAGGCATCATATCGGTCTCCATCGAAAGGATATTTGGCGCGACCGGTCCCCGTCCGGCGCCGCGCCGTCCGACGAAGCTGTATCACATCTGCAATACAGATCAACTACAATTGTAGTCGATGAATGATCAGGCGCGTTTACGCCCCAGCCAGATCAGCACGACGCCCAGCACCGCCAGGACTGCGCCGTTGCGCGTCCACACGATGTCGCCCAGCATGAAGCTGCTCGCGGGCCAGCGCACGATGTCGAGCCCCTGCAATACCCACAGCAAACCCATCAGCACCATCGCGACCCCGACGATCGCCGCCAATCCTCTCACGATCTGCATGTCAGCCTCCCCTTTTTCTTGCAGGGAAGCTGACACAAAGCCGCGCCGCTGTCACGCGCGGCGCTGAAGCCCGATCAGCGGGCGCAGCCAGCCGATCCGCCGTCCGCCGAGATAAAAGGCCCAGCATCCTACGACCGTCGCCGCGACGAGGATCAGGAAGGCCGGCAACGCCGCGACCTGCCCCTGCAACAGCCACCAGCCGACGACGACGATGATCGTCTGATGGACGATGTAAAAGGGGAACACCGCCTCGGCGAGCATGGCGCGCCGTGGATGGTCGCGGTTCGCAAAGCGGTCGGCAATGCCGATCAGCGCGACGATGGTCGCCCAGCCCTGCACCAGCCGCACGACCATGAAGATCGTCACGATTCCCGCCGGGGCCGGGCCTTCGTCCGGCGCGCTCCACATCGCCCAAACGATATAGCCATAGGCGGCGACCGCGAGCGCCGCCGCCGCCGGCCAGCAGCGCGCGACGCTTTCGAAAAGCACCGGCCGCTCGCGAAGTAGCCAGCCGATAAAGAAGGGCACGAGGTAATGGAGATGGTTCGGCCCGTCGTCGACCAGCGCGTGCGTCTCGCGATAGCCCGGAAAGGCGAACAGGATGGCGAGCCATATAGCAAGCGGCGCAATCAGCAGCCCCCAGCCGCCGAGCAACCGCGCCGCACCATCGGCGATCTTGGTCCGCGCCCGCTCGGGCACCAGCACAAGAGCCGCGACCGCGAGCAGCGTGTACGCGAACAGATAGACGACGAACCACAGATGCTGCCACGTCGGCAGCACGATCCCGTCGAGCGTTCCGAAGCGGAAATAGTCGTGGCCCCAGAAGTAGCCGAAACCATGCGCATAACCATGCTGGGTCGCCAACTCGATCCACGGCTGCACCGGAATGACGACGATGATCCCGAAGGCGAGCGGGATCAGCAGCCGTGCGCTGCGCGACCGCAGGAAGGCCCCCGCGCCGCCGAGCTTGGCGAACAGCGCGGCGCTGGCATAACCCGACACCAGGAACAGCAGCGGCAATCGCCAACTGTTCGTCGCCATCATCGGGATTTGCACCCAGTCCATCGGATGCGGCGTTTTGACATGCCACCCCCAAGGCACGAAATACATCCCGATATGATAGAGGATGAGCAGCGCGAACGCGCCGATGCGCAACCAGTCCATCCCATAATGCCGTGTCGTCACCATACCCAAATCTCCTTTGCCGGGGCCCGCCGCAGCCGCTAATCGGGATGGCGGCAGCCGGGCGACGGCGGCGGGACGAATTGCGGAGCCGATGTGACGGAGAAGGACGGGCGAGGGACGAGCGGCGGCGCGACCGGGACGAGCGGTTTCGGCCCGCGCGCGCTGACCTTGCTCGCCTTCGGGGCGCTGCTCGCCTACGGACTCATCCGTATCACCTCGAACGTCTATTCCTATCTTGCCGACCGCCGCGCGGCGGGCGTCGATGTGACTGCGGCGACGGCATGGACATACGAAAGCACCAGCCTGCTCGCCTGGGCGCTGATGATGATCGTCTGCTGGTTCAGCGTCCGCACCGTCCGCCCACCGCGCTTCGGCTGGCGCACGGCGGTCGCGATCCACGCCGCCCTCGCCTTTCCCGTGTCGCTCGCGCATATCGCGCTGATGGTCGGCTTTCGCATGCTCGCGTGGCGGCTATCGGGCGGCACCTATCATTTCGAATCGCCCGACGGGACGCCGGTCTTTTATGAATTGCGCAAGGATCTGGCGACTTATGCCGAGCTGATCCTGCTCATGTTCCTGATGCAGTGGCTGATCGACCGTTACGCCATGCCGCCGGTCGCAATCGTCGCGCCGACGACGCTCGCGGTCGGCGACGGATCGGTCACGCACCACTTGCCGGTCGCCGAGATCGAGCATGTCACCGCAGCGGGCAATTATGTCGAGATCGCATGGCGTGGCCAGCGCCTGCTCCACCGCGCAACATTGAGCGCGATCGAAGCCGAACTGGCCCACGCGGGTTTCGTCCGCATCCACCGCGGACGCATCGTCCGAAAACAGGCGGTCCGGCGCGTCGTCACACACAAGAGCGGCGATTTCGAGGTCGAGATGGAAAGCGGCGAGATGCTCCGCGGCAGCCGGCGATTCCGGGAGAATCTGGAGGGCTGAAACGCCTTAATCAAGCACCCGCCACGCCAGCTCGGCGAACTCGCAAAGCAGCGGCCGCGTATCTCTGGGATCGATGATGTCCTCGACCCCGAATTTCTCCGCGGTGCGGAACGGCGAGCGGACGCGGTTCAGCCGTTCGCGGATCGCCTCCAGATGCGCCGCGGGATCCTCCGCGGCCTCGAGCTCGCTCTTGTACGCGACCTCGACCCCGCCCTCGATCGGCAGGCTGCCCCAGTCGCCCGAGGGCCACGCAAAGCGGTACTGGAAGCGCTCGGCGTTCGACATCGCGCTCCCCGCAATGCCATAGGCGCGCCGCACCACGACCGACGCCAGCGGCACGGTCGCGCGGTAGATTGCGTTCATCGCCTGCACGCCATAGCGGATCGTCCCCGTCCGCTCGGCCTCGCCGCCGATCATGAAGCCGGGATTGTCGACGAGGTGGACGATCGGCAACCGGAACTGGTCGGCGAGCTTCACAAAACGCTCGGCCTTCTCGCTTGTCTTCGCGTCCCACGATCCGCCCAGATAAGTGGGATCGCTCGCCAGCACCGCGACCGGCCAGCCGTCCAATCGCGCAAAGGCGGTGATCGCCGCCCGCCCCCAGCGCGCACCCATTTCGAAGAAGCTGCCCTGATCGAACACCGCCCCCGCGATGCGCCGCATCGAATAGACCTGCTTCGCCTCGCGCGGAACGATCGACAGCAAAGCCTCGTCGCGGCGGTCGACCGGATCGCTGCACGCCGTGCGTGCCGCGCGCTCGTGGATCGACGACGGCAGATAGGAGAGGAACCAGCGCGCGCGTGCAAGCGCCTCATCCTCCGACGCCACCTCGTCGTCGACGACGCCGTTGCGCGTATGCACATCGGCACCGCCCAGTTCCTCGCGGTCGAGCGTGTCGCCGATCGCCGCGGCGACCGCCGGGCCCGCCGCGAACAGTTGCGACAGGCCGCGCACCATGATGCTGTAGTGGCTCGCGACGACGCGCGCCGCGCCCAGCCCCGCGGTCGGCCCGAGCGCCAGTGCGACGACCGGCACCGTATCGAGATTGGCGATGATCTGGTCCCAGCCGGGAACATGCGGGATATAGGTATATCCCATATCCTCCAGCGTCTTGACCGACCCGCCGCCGCCGGTGCCGTCGATCATGCGGATCAGCGGCAGGCGATATTCGTGCGCCATCGCTTCGCACTGGATGAACTTGCGGTGCAGCGCCGCATCGGCCGCGCCGCCGCGCACGGTGAAATCGTCGGCGCTGGCGACCACCGGCCGGCCATCGATATTGGCCCGCCCGAAGATGAAATTGGACGCCGCCAGATCTTCGAGTTCGCCATCGGGGCCATAAGACCCCCGCCCCGCGATCTTGCCGATCTCGCGAAAGCTGCCCGGATCGACGATCGCCGCGAGCCGCGCGCGCGCGTCCATCTTGCCGCGGCTGTGCTGGCGCGCGACCTTCTCTTCGCCGCCCATCTTTTCGGCCATCGCGCGCCGCGCGGAAAGCTCGTCGACTTCCTTTTTCCAGCTCATGCCGATCAGGCTAGCTTACGTTGACGGAAACGTCATTCCGATTCTTCGCGCGCGCTGCTACCGTCGCGCGATGACCCGCCGCTTCGCCCTCGCGCTTGCCGCCGCGCTCGCTCTGACATCCCCTCTCTCCGCCGCAGCGGCGCCGCGCGCGATGTCCGGGGTCGCCGAACCCTACAAGACCGACGCTTTCGATCCCGACGACGATCCGATGGCCGCCATCGACGCCGCGCTCGCTGCCGCCAGAGCAGCGGGCAAGCGCGTGCTGCTCGTCATGGGGACGGGCACCTGCCACGACAGCGCGTGGCTCGCCAATCTGCTCGCGACCGATCGGTTCGCACCCGTGCGGAGCCGCTACATCGTCGTATTCGCCGATATCGGGATGCCGCACGCCGGCCTCGTCCGGCATCCCGAGGTGCCGGCGCGCTTCCGTTTCAAGATCAAGGGCACCCCGACCGTCGCGATCCTCGACGGCGATGGCCGCGTGCTCAACCGCAAGGCGGCGCCCAGATGGCGCAACGCCGCGAGCCGCAGCGACGACGACATCTATAACGAACTTATGGGAGAGGAAAACTGATGGCGGATATGAACCTTGGCGGTCGCACCGCGCTCGTCACCGGGGCATCGCGCGGGATCGGCCGCGGCATCGCGCTGGCGCTCGCCGGGGCGGGCGCCGACGTTGCGGTCAACTACACCCGCGACGCGGACGCCGCCGCCGAAACCGTCGCGGCGATCCAGGCGCTCGGCCGCCGGGCCAAGGCCTATCAGGCGTCGGTCACCGACGAGGCGGCGAGCGCTGCGATGGTCGCCGCGATCGAGGATGATTTCGGGCCGATGTCGATCCTGATCAACAATGCCGGCATCGCCAGCCGCGGCCGGACCGTCGCCGACACCGACGCCGCCGAGGTCGAAAAGCTCCTTGCGGTCCACGCGGTCGGCGCGCACCGGCTGAGCCGCCTCGCGCTGCCGCAGCTTCGCCAGCATGCGCGCAGCGATGTGATCGTCATTTCCAGCGTCGCCACGCTGCAGCACAGCGCCAACAGCGCGCCCTACACCATGGCCAAGGTCGCGGGCGAAGCGCTCGCCCTCGCGCTTGCCAAGGAAGAACTTCGGAACGGCGTGCGCGTCAATATTGTCGCTCCGGGCCTGACGATCAGCGACATGGGCGAACGACTGGCGCAGGCGATCACGGGTAATCCCGACATTCACCATCTCGACGCCAAATTCCCCTTCGGCCGGGTGTCCGATCCCTCCGACGTCGCCGCGGCGGTGCTCTGGTTCGTCAGCGATGCCAACCCCTATTGCTCGGGGCAGAAGCTCAACATCGACGGCGCGGGGCAGGCGACTTTCCGATAGGCCCTTCTCGTCATTGCGAGCGGCGGAGCCCCGTGGCAATCCAGAGTAGTGCAAACCGCCCTGGATTGCTTCGCTCCGCTCGCAATGACGACCTGATGCAGGGATCGACCGTATGAAATTCATCGCCGCCGCCACTCTCGCCTTCGCCCTCGCCGGCTGCGCCACCGCGCAGTCGAAGGAGGTGCGGCCCGCGACCGAAAAGCCCGCCCCCGACGAACCGATGTTCACCCCCACCGAGGTCGAAAGCCGCGGTTCGGTGACGGTCGGCGGCGTCGCCATCCCCTATCGCGCCGTCGCGGGCACGCTGATCGTCCACCCCAGGGGCTGGGACGACACCGTTGCCATCGAACGCAAGCGCGACAAGGATGCTGCGGCCGACGTGCCGGCGTCCGAAGCCTCGATGTTCTACACCGCCTATTTCAAGGAGGGCGCGCCCGCCGAAACGCGGCCGATCACCTTTCTGTTCAACGGCGGGCCCGGATCGCCGACCTTGTGGCTCCACATGGGCGCCTATGGCCCCCAGCGCGTCGAAACCCCCGATCTTGCCCACGGCAGCGCGCCCTATCGCACCGTTCCCAACGAGCACAGCCTGCTCGACGTCTCCGACCTCGTCTTTATCGACGCGCCCGGCACCGGCTTCAGCCGCGTCGCTGGGAAGGACAAGGACAAGGCATGGTTCGGCGTCGATCAGGACATCCACGCCTTCACCGTCTTCGTCCGCGATTTCCTGTCGAAATATGGTCGCTGGAAATCGCCCAAATATCTTTACGGTGAAAGCTATGGGACGATGCGCGCTGCGGGGATGACGCTGGCGCTGCAACGGCAGGACATCGACCTCAACGGCGTGATCCTGCTTTCGGACATTTTGAACTGGGATCTCATCCCCGACGATCCGCAGGTCAATCCGGGGGTCGACCTTCCCTATATCGTCTCGCTGCCGACCTATGCCGCGACCGCCTGGTATCACAAACGCGCGGGCGCGGGACGCGAGCTCGCGCCCTTCCTGAAAGAGGTCGAGGCTTTTGCGACCGGCGACTATGCGCTCGCACTGCTGAAGGGCAACGCCCTGCCCGACGCCGGCCGGCAGGCGATGGCAACCAGACTCCACGGATATACCGGCCTGTCGGTCGACTATCTGCTCAAGACCAATTTGCGCATCGAATATGGCGCGCTGCAAAAGGAACTGCTCGCCGACAAGGGCGAAACCACCGGCACGCTCGACACCCGTTTCACCGGGGCAACGCTCGATCGGCTCAGCAAGACCGCATCCTACGATCCGCAGGGCAGCGCGATCGGCGCCGCCTACACCGCGGCGTTCAACGATTATGTCCGCGGCACCCTGGGCTATGGCGCAAGCAAGCATTATGAAGGCGGGCTCGATGTCTATGGCAGCTGGGATTACAAGCATCAGCCGCCCGGCGCCGGCCAGCCGCTGATCGCGCTGCCCAACGTCCTCCCCGACCTGGCGGTCGCGATGAAGCAGAATCCGAAGCTGAAGCTGCTGGTGACCGGCGGCTATTTCGACATTTCGACGCCCTATTTCGCCGGTCGCTACGAACTCGCGCACTTGCCCGTGCCCAGGCAATTGCAGGCGAACATCGCTTACAAATATTACCCCTCGGGCCACATGGTTTATGTGAACCCGACGCTATTGTCGGAAATGCACAGCGACGTCGCGGCCTTCATCCGCGCGACCGACGGGATCGATTAGTAAGCGCCCTTTTTACGTCGTCATTGCGAGGAGCCGAAGGCGACGCGGCAATCTCCAGCTATCGGCCTTGCGCAAGGCCGATAGCTGGAGATTGCTTCGCGTCGCTCGCAATGACGATTCCAACCCATGTCATCCGGCTCTACAGCACCACCCATGCGCCCCGATTCGCCCTCGCCCGTCATCCCCTTCCTCGTCGCCTGCGCAGGGATCGCGACCTTTTCGGCGATGGATGTGCTGATGAAGGGGCTGTCGATCGAGATCGGCGCCTATAATGCCGTGCTCTGGCGCACCGGCGCCGGCACCCTGTTCAGCGGCCTCCTCTACCTCGCCTCGCGACCCGCCGCCTGGCCCGATGCCGCGACGATGAAGATCCACGCGGTGCGCGCGCTGTTCGTCGCGGGGATGGCCATCACCTTCTTCTGGGCGCTCGCGCGGTTGCCGATGGCCGAAGCGATCGCGCTCGCCTTCGTGGCGCCGCTGATGACGCTCTACATGGCGGCGATCTTTCTGGGGGAGAAGATCGGGCCGCGGTCGATCGCCGCCTCTATGCTCGGGCTGGTCGGCGTCGTCGTCATCGTCGCGGGCAAGCTCGGACAGGGGCAATATGAGGCGGAGGCGTTGCTCGCGGTCGGTGCGGTGTTCCTGTCGGCGATCTTCTACGCCTACAACCTCATCCTCGCGCGGCGGCAGGCCAAGATGGCCGAACCGATGGAAATCGCCTTCTACCAGAATCTGTTCGTCACCCTGTTCCTCGGCCTCGGCGCGCCGTGGTTCGCAGTGCCGCCGGGCAGCGCCCATGCGCCGCACATCGTCGGCGCCGCGATCCTCGCCACGATCTCGCTGCTGCTCCTGAGCTGGGCCTATGCCCGCGCCGAGGCGCAGATCCTCGCAACGACCGAATATACGGGCTTCCTGTGGGCGATGATGTTCGGCTGGTATTTCTACGCCGAACCGGTGACGCTGCCGACCATCGCCGGCGCGCTGCTGATCGTTGCCGCTTGCCTGATCGTCGCGCGCAAGACCCCGCAGCTCGATCCGATCGAGCCGGCGGCTGCCTAGACCGCAGCGCGCGCCAGCCGGTCGTTGATCGCCGCGCCCAGCCCTTCAGCGGGGATCTCCGCCACCGCAATGCGCGGCTTCGCGCTCGCCGCCCCCGCGTGCAGCGCGTCGAACAGATGCGCCGCCGCCTCGGTCAGATCGCCCACCGCGCTCAGATTATAGTCGCCGGCCAGCGCGCCGAAGCCGATACCAAATTCGTCGGCCGCGAAGTCGCGCGCGCCCAGCCGCACCGGCTTGCCCGGCGCATAATGGCTTGCGAGCATCCCCGGCGCGACGATCTCCGATCCCGCGACGCCCGTCACCGGCAGGCCGCTCGCCGCGCCCAGCATCGCGGCGGTCACCGGCCCCGGCCGCAGCACCTCGACCGCGCCGTCCGTCACCCGCGCGATCGTCGATTCGACCCCCGCCATGGTCGCGCCATCGTCGATCACCAGCGCGACCCGGCCGTCGAGGCTCGCGAGCACATGCTCCGCCTTGGTCGGGCTCACGCGGCCGCTCGCATTGGCGCTCGGCGCGGCGAGCGGCGCGCCAGTCGCGGCGAGCAATGCCTGCATCGCGCGGTGTCCCGGCACGCGCAAAGCAATGGTATCGAGCCCCGCCGTCGCGATACGCGCCACCGGACAATCCGCCGTGCGCGGCACCACCAGCGTCAGCGGCCCCGGCCAGAACGCCGCCGCGAGCGCCCGCTCGGTCGCGCCGAACACGCCCAGTCGCTCGGCCGCCGCCAGGTCGGGGACATGGACGATCAGCGGGTTGAAATCGGGTCGCCCCTTCGCGGCATAGATGCGCGCGACGGCCTGCGGGTTGCGCGCGTCGGCGGCAAGCCCATAAACCGTCTCGGTCGGCACCGCGACCGGCCGCCCTGCCGCGACAAGCTCCGCCGCGCGCGCAATGGCATCGGCCCCATAGGGCGCGACCTTTGTTGCCACACTCTCGTTTTGACGCTCGGCCATGCCGCGCTATAGCGCCGGGCGCAACGGAATCACCCCCAAAAGCGGGAAACCCCATGACCTATACGGCGCCGACCACCGAACAGCTCTTTGTCCTCCAGCATATCGCGCGCATCGATGCGATGGCGCAGCACGACCGCTTTGCGGCGGCGACCCCCGATATGGTCGAGGCGATCGTCACCGGCATCGGCGACTTCGCGGCCGAGGTTTATGCGCCGCTCAACCGCGTCGGCGACGTCCAGAACCCCATGTGGCAGGACGGCAAGGTCACGATGCCACCGGGCTTCAAGGAAGCCTATCGGCAGTTCGTCGAGGCCGGCTGGGGCAGCATCGACGGCCCCGCCGCCTATGGCGGACAGGATCTGCCCTTCACCCTCGCGACGGTGATCATCGAGGCGCTGGGCAGCGCCGACATGGGCTTCACCCTTTGCAACATCCTGACCCCCGGCGCGATCCACGCGCTGATGGCCTATGGCACCGAGGAGCAGCGCCAGACCTGGCTGCCCAAGCTCGTCACCGGCGAATGGAACGGGACGATGAACCTGACCGAACCCGCCGCGGGCAGTGATGTCGGCGCGCTGCGCTCGACCGCCGAAAAGGTCACCGAAGGCCCGAACGCGGGCCTCTACAAGATCAAGGGCCAGAAAATCTTCATCACCTTCGGCGAGCATGATCTCACCGACAATATCGTCCACCTCGTCCTCGCCCGCACCCCCGGCGCGCCCGAGGGAACGCGCGGCATCTCGCTCTTCCTCGTCCCCAAATACCGCCTCGACGCGGACGGCAATCCCACCATCTCGAATGGCGTCCATTGCGCCTCGATCGAGCATAAGCTTGGTATCCACGGCTCGCCGACCGCGGTGATGGTCTATGGTGACGGTGACGATTGCCTGGGCGAGATCGTCGGCGACGAAATGGGCGGGATGCGCGCGATGTTCGTGATGATGAACAACGCCCGCCTGATGGTCGGCTGCCAGGGCGTCCAGATCGCCGAGCGCGCGACGCAGCAGGCGCAGCGCTACGCCGCCGAGCGCGTCCAGTCGTCGCTCGCGGGCAGCGCCGACCGCACCCCCGTCACGATCGAGCACCACCCCGACGTCAAGCGCATGCTGTGGCGGATGCGCGCCCAGACCGAGGCGGCGCGCGCGCTGATCTATTATGCGTCGGCACAGACCGATTTCGGCAAGCTCGGTGACGAAGCCGCCGCGCTGCGCGCCGAAATCCTCATTCCCCTAGCCAAGGCGCACGCGACCGACATCGGCTGCGAGGTCGCCAGCCTCGGCGTGCAGGTGCACGGCGGCATGGGCTTCATCGAGGAAACCGGCGCCGCGCAGCATTATCGCGACGCGCGCATCGCGCCGATCTATGAAGGCACCAACGGCATCCAGGCCGCCGACCTCGTCGGGCGCAAGCTCGGCATGGCGGGCGGCGAAGGCGTGCGCAGCCTGCTCACCGACATCACGCACGGCGCCGCCGGCCATCCCGAACTCGCCGACCTCGCCGCGGCCTGCACCGCGGTCACCGACTGGCTCGAACAGGCGAACGCGCCCGACCGGCTCGCGGGCAGCTACCCCTATCTTACCATGCTCGCGACCGCGACCTGCGGCTGGCTGATGGCGGTAGAGCAGCAGGGCGCGCGCGCCGCGCTCGACGCCGGCGAGGGCGATACCGCCTTCCTCGAAGCGAAAATCGCCGCGACGCGCTTCTATCTGCAACAGATCGTGCCCGCGGCAACCGGCCTCGCGCCCTCGGCGCTCGCCGGCGACGCCGCGCTGGAGCCGCTGCCGCGCCTTGGTTGACGCCGGAAAAGCCGCGCTGCGCACCGCGATCGGGCGGCGCGGTTTCGCGGCAGGATTAACGCGATGCTAACCAGGTTCAGTTAACGCCAGCGGGTCATTTTGGAGACCCGTGCGTGCCGGTTAAGGTCAAGAGCCTTTTCATCAGTTGGCGGACGATCGCGCTGGCGCTGCTGCTCAGCGTGGCCGCGGGCCTGTCGTCGATCGCCGAACCGATCGATCGCATTATCGAAAGTGCGGTAGGCCGCGTCGCCTGGCGCCCGGTATCGGGGGACATCGTCATCGTCGCGCTCGACGACAAGACGCTTGAGCGCATGGGAAAGAACGATTTTTCGATGGCCCAACATGCGCGCGTCGTCGATGGGGTCAATCGCGCCGGTGCGAAGCGGCTCTTCGTCGATTTCCTTTTCGATCGCCGCGGCGCGGATCGCGATTTTCCGAAAATGTCCGCGGCGATCCGCCGAATGGGATCGCGAGCGGTACTCGCGGTCGAAGCCAAGTCGGCCGATCTCGGCGACTCACAGCTCACCCGCTTTCCAAGCCCCGCGTTCGGGACGGCGGCGCAACTCGCCTGCATCGGCTGGGAATATGAATTCTGGCAAGTCTGGCGCTTGCCGACGGCGCTGAACGTCAACGGTCGTGACATTCCGACCTTTTCCTCGCTGCTCGCGAATGTTCGCAATCCCAAGGTCGGCACCTATGCCCTTGATCTGTCGTACAACACCGACACAATCAGGACATATAGCGCAATCGACGTCATTTCCGGACAAGTCGGCGCCCGCGAGCTCGCGGGCAAGGACGTCATCTTCGCCGCAACCGCAACCGCGTATCAGGATACCCACTATCTCCCCGGCCACGACAAGATACCCGGCGCCTTTATCCATCTGATCGGCGGCGAGACGCTGAAGCGCGGCCAGCCGATTGATATCGGCTGGATACCCGCGCTCGCGCTGACCGCCGCCGCGTTGATCGGTGCGCTTGCGTTCCGGCGCACCCGTCACTTCAACTGGATCGCCGTTGCCACCGGACTCGGCCTGATCGTTGTCAAAGTCGCGCTCATGCCGATGCTCGTTACCGTGTCGATCGGCGCCAGCCTGTTCCTGATTGCCACGATCAGCACCAACGTCGCCCGCACCAGCCGCCGCAAATCGGCTCAGCATGAAAATCCGGTGTCGGGCTTGCCCAATTTCGAAGCGCTGCGGACGCAGGCATCCTATGGCAGTGCGACCGTCATTGCGGCCAAAGTCGTCAATTTCGAAGACCTTGCGGCCTTCATCCCAGGCGAGGGGCTGAGCAAGCTCGTCGAGCAGGTGACCCGTCGGCTTCAGCTCGCGTCGCAAGGGACCACCCTCTATCACGATCTCGACGGCACCTTCGCATGGCTGGTGCCCTATTATCAGCACAGCCAGATCGAAACGCAGCTCATGGGGCTCGCAGCGCTGTTCAACGCGCCGCTGACGATCGACGAGTTGAAAGTCGACGTGTCGATGGCCTTCGGGGTCAATGACGAATTCGAAGGATCGAACGCGCAGCGGCTTGCCGCCGCGCTGGTCGCCGCCGAAAAATCGATCCGCAGCCGCGTCCTGTGGACCAAATATACGCCGCAGCAAAAGGACGATGCCGGCTGGCAGCTCAGCTTCCACTCGCAGCTCGAGGATGCACTCAACGCGGGGGACATCTGGGTCGCCTTCCAGCCGCAATACCGGATCGCGACGCGGCAGCTCGTCGGCGTCGAGGCCCTCGTGCGCTGGACGCATCCGACGCGCGGGCCGATCTCGCCCGACGAATTCATCGTTCAGGCCGAAAAGAGCCAGGACATTTATCGCCTGACCCTGTTCGTCATGGACCAGGCGATCCGTTCGGCGGCGCAGTTGCAGAAACTCGGCACTGAAATTCACATGTCGGTTAATCTCTCGGCGACCCTACTCGATCACAAGGATCTCGTCTCGACGATCCGCGTCATGCTCAGCGCGCATCATCTGCCGCCCGAACGGCTGACCATCGAAATCACCGAAACCGCACAGATCGAAAACAGCCTCCAGGCCCGCCAGACGCTCGCGCAGATCCGCCGCGCCGGCATGCGCCTGTCGATCGACGACTATGGCACGGGGCAGTCAAACCTCGAATATCTGACCGAAATCGAGGCTGACGAAATCAAGATCGACAAGCGATTCGTGATGACCATGCGCGATTCGCAGCGCAACCTCGAAGTGGTTAAATCGACCATCGATCTCGCCCACCGTCTGGGCGCCACCGCAGTCGCCGAAGGCATCGAAGATGCGCAGACGATGGCGCTCCTCGACCAGCTTGGCTGCGATATCGGCCAGGGCTATCTGCTTGGCAAACCACAGCTAATTGGCGACCTGCTCGCTAGCCTCTCCCCGCCCTCCGACAGCCGCCGCGCCTAAGCTGCCAGATTGGCAGGGAATTTATAGTTAAGACTCGATTTACCATGTCGATTAAGGTATACGCTCCGTTAACTGTTCTTCGTGGGCAGTACCGACAGGAGATCTGACATGGGTTGGTTTTGGCGTTTCCTGGGCGGCGGCGGCACCGGTAACGGTGGTGCGCAGGCCTGACCCGCACTAGGAATTTAAAGATTGGGCCTCGGCATTGCCGGGGCCTTTTCTTTTGGGGCCAAGCCCTCCGTCCGACGCACCCTGATATCTTATGCCGCCGCTCCGATTTTTTGCGGCAGCGATGCTCTTTCGCCACATATGGCCAAACCCCGCGGAAACGCTGGCGATCGTCCTTTGAGGCGTGCTTTTCCATCGACGAGTTGAATCAAATCAGCGACGAACCGAGTCCCTAATCTGTCATTTACTCTCTTGCATCGCGGCGCCGACGTGGCACTATAGATGGTGGGTAGACCACGGGGGCACCCCAAGAATTAGTATGCGGCCGAAAGTGGCGGATTTCCGCGCTCCATCCCATATGGGGGCGGGAAACAGCTTTTTGCGTCCGAAAATAAGTGCCACCCGGCGGTCGAATGGTGCTAGGCTGGGGCTTCGCCCTGAGTCGAACAAGACGGGAACAGACTGCGCCGCTGCGCGGTCGGAAAACGGGGCATTGAAACATGGATTTTCGCGAGACCGAACGGGTGGAGACAGGCGACGTGGCGACGGTGGAACTGACGAAGAATGACGCTCCGGCAGCGCCCGAATCGGGTGCCGAATCAAAGGCTGCGGCACCCGCCGCAAAGCTCAACGATTCGTCGGAGCCCAAGGTGCATGCGCGCCGATTCGAGGTCGTCACCGATTCGTCGCGCGATTCGCTGCTGACTGACTTCGGCAAGGAAACCTTGCAGGACCGCTATCTGCTCCCCGGCGAATCCTATCAGGATCTCTTCGCCCGCGTCGCCTCGGCCTATGCCGACGATGCAGACCATGCGCAGCGCCTCTACGACTATATCTCGAAGCTGTGGTTCATGCCCGCCACCCCCGTTCTCTCGAACGGCGGCACCGGCCGCGGCCTGCCGATCAGCTGCTACCTCAATTCGGTCGACGACAGCCTCGAGGGCATCGTCGGCACCTGGAACGAGAATGTCTGGCTCGCTTCGCGGGGCGGCGGCATCGGCACTTATTGGGGCGCGGTGCGCGGCATCGGCGAACCCGTGGGCCTCAACGGCAAGACCAGCGGTATCATCCCCTTCGTTCGCGTGATGGACTCGCTCACCCTCGCCATCTCGCAGGGCAGCCTCCGCCGCGGCTCGGCCGCCTGCTATCTCGACATCTCGCACCCCGAGATCGAGGAGTTCCTCGAGGTCCGCAAGCCGTCGGGCGACTTCAACCGCAAGGCCCTGAACCTCCACCACGGCGTCCTCATCACCGACGAATTCATGGAAGCGGTGCGCGACGGCAAGGAATTCAACCTCCGCTCGCCCAAGGACCAGAGCGTCCGCGGCACCGTCGACGCGCGCTCGCTGTTCCAGAAGCTCGTCGAGACGCGCCTCGCGACGGGCGAGCCCTACATCATCTTCATCGACCAGGTGAACCGCATGATGCCCAAGCATCATCGCGATCTCGGGCTCAAGGTGTCGACCTCGAACCTCTGCTCGGAAATCACGCTGCCGACGGGCCGCGACCATCTCGGCAACGATCGCACCGCGGTCTGCTGCCTCTCGTCGCTGAACCTCGAAACCTGGGACGAGTGGAACGGCGACAAGCGTTTCATCGAAGATGTGATGCGCATGCTCGACAATGTCCTGCAGGACTATATCGACCGCGCCCCGCCCGAAATGGCGCGTGCAAAATATAGCGCCAGCCGCGAACGCTCGGTCGGGCTCGGCGTCATGGGCTTCCACAGCTTCCTCCAGGCGCGCGGCCTGCCGTTCGAGGGCGCGATGGCGAAGTCGTCGAACCTGCGCATCTTCAAGCATATCCGCGCGCAGGTCGATCAGGCGTCGATGCTGCTCGCCAATGAGCGCGGCCCCTGCCCCGATGCCGCCGATCAGGGCGTGATGGAGCGCTTTTCGTGCAAGATGGCGATCGCGCCGACCGCGTCGATCAGCATCATCTGCGGCGGCACCAGCGCGTGCATCGAGCCGATCCCGGCGAACATCTATACGCACAAGACGCTGTCGGGCAGCTTCTCGATCCGCAACCCGCACTTGGAAGCCCTGCTTGTCGACAAGGCGAAGAACAGCGACAATATCTGGAACTCGATCCTCGAACGCGGCGGCAGCGTCCAGCACCTCGACTTCCTGACGCAGGACGAGAAGGACTGCTTCAAGACCAGCTTCGAGATCGACCAGCGCTGGCTGCTCGAACTCGCCGCCGACCGCACGCCCTATATCGATCAGGCGGCGTCGCTGAACCTGTTCATCCCGGCGGACGTCGAGAAATGGGATCTGCTCATGCTCCACTACCGCGCGTGGGAACTCGGCATCAAATCGCTCTACTATCTCCGCTCGAAATCGGTGCAGCGCGCCGGCTTCGCGGGCGGGGTCGAAGCCGACAACACGCCCGAGGCCGCGAAGTTCGAGCTTTCGGCCGAGAGCACCGATTATGACGAGTGTCTGGCCTGCCAATAAGGATCTGACCCCATGAACAAGAATGCGGGTTGTACCCTCGCGGCGGTCGGAGCAGCGATCATTCTACTGCTCGTCTTCCTGATCGGCTATCCGCAGTATCGCGTCTATTCGCAACGCCTGGCGGGCGAGGCGGCGCTGGCCGAGGCGCAATCCTCGCGCCAAGTCGCAATACTTGAAGCTCGCGCAAAAAAGGAAAGCGCCATCTCGCTTGCCGATGCTGAGGTTATTCGTGCCAAGGGCGCTGCTCAGGCTAACGCTATCTTGCAGGACAGCCTTGGTGGCCCCGAGGGGTATCTGCGCTATCTTCAAATTCAGGCGCTCGAAGGGACCAAGGCCAGCCTGATCTATGTTCCGACCGAGGCGGGTTTGCCCGTCACCGAGTCACGTCGTCTTGACCAATAATCACACGCAATTCTGATCCGAGGAAACGCCGATGCCGCTTTTGGAAGCCCGCAAGACCTACAAGCCCTTCGAATATCCCTGGGCCTATGATTTCTGGAAGCGCCAGCAGCAGATCCACTGGATGCCCGAGGAAGTGCCGCTGGGCGAGGATTGCCGCGACTGGGCGCAGAAGATCAGCGACCATGAGCGCAATCTGCTCACCCAGATATTCCGCTTCTTCACCCAGGCCGATGTCGAGGTGCAGGATTGCTATCACGACAAGTACGGCCGCGTGTTCAAGCCGACCGAGGTCAAGATGATGCTGACCGCGTTCAGCAACATGGAAACCGTCCACATCGCCGCTTATTCGCACCTGCTCGACACGATCGGCATGCCCGAAAGCGAATATGGCATGTTCCTCGAATATGACGAGATGCGCGCCAAGCACGACTATCTCGGCACGTTCGGCGTCGACAGCGACGAGGATATTGCGCGCACGCTCGCGATGTTCGGCGGCTTTACCGAGGGGCTGCAGCTGTTCGCCAGCTTCGCGATGCTGATGAACTTCCCGCGCTTCAACAAGATGAAGGGCATGGGCCAGATCGTCAGCTGGTCGGTGCGCGACGAAAGCCTGCACTGCGAAGGCATCACGCGCCTGTTCCACGCCTTCGTCAAGGAACGCGACTGCCTGACCAAGAGCGTCCGCGAAGACATCATCGACTGCTGCCAAAAGACCGTGCGGCTCGAGGATGCGTTCATCGACCTCGCATTCGAACAGGGCCCGGTCCCCGGCATGACGCCCAAGGAGATCAAGCGCTACATCCGATACATCGCCGACTGGCGCCTGGGACAGCTCGGTTTCCAGCCGATCTACATGATCGACGAACACCCGCTGCCCTGGCTCGCCCCGCTCTTGAACGGCGTCGAGCACGCCAATTTCTTCGAAACGCGCGCCACCGAATATTCGAAGGCCGCGACGCGCGGCGACTGGAACACCGTGTGGACCAGCTTCGACAGCCGCAAGAAGGCCAAGGCGAACGACGACCCGGCCGCCGCGAGCAGCGACGATGGCGGCGACGACATGTTCAAACAGGCCGGCATCGCCGCCGAGTAACCGACAAACTCCTCCCCTTCGGAGCCTGCCCCGACGCAGGCCGGGGGGAGGGGCAGCGAAGCCTGCCAGCTTGCTGGCTTGGCGGAGCGGGATGGGTCCCACGGCCCGAACCGATGATCGAAAAGAGACGTCGCAAATGACCGACAAGAAAAAACTGAAACTCCTGATCCTCAGCCAGCCGCAGCGCGCCTGCCTGGAGGGCCTGTCGAACCGCCGCCCCCAACTCCCCACCGACCCCGTCCGCGACGAACTCGTCGCGCTGGGCCTGGTGGCGCAACAGGGCGCCAAATGGGCGCTGACCCCGACGGGTAAAAAGGTGCTGGCGGCGGGATCGAACCGTCGGAACAAAGGCGGGTTTTCGGTTTGATCCGAAACCCGCGACGGTTTTTGCGGCAGCCATGACATTATAGCCGACGCAATGGCCCATGGATGCCGGATCAAGTCCGGCATGACGAGCCGAAGAGAAGCCTCCAATCCAACCCAGTTTTCGTCACCCCGGACTTGATCCGGGGTCCATCGCCGCCCTAGCCTCCAACCCATGCACGCCGACTTCCAGCCCTGCGCCTATATCATGGCGAGCGCGCGGCGCGGCACGCTCTACACCGGCGTCACCTCGCATCTGATCCAGCGCGTCTGCCAGCATCGCGACGGCAGTTTCGGTGGCTTCACCGATCGCTACGCCGTCAAGCGGCTGGTCTGGTTCGAACTTGCGGGCACCATGGAAATCGCGATCAAACGCGAAAAGCAGCTCAAGAACTGGCAGCGCCAGTGGAAGATCGAACTGATCGAAGCGACGAATCCCGACTGGCGCGACTTGGCGGAGGAGTTGGGCCTGCCTCCATTCTCGTCACCCCGGACTTGATCCGGGGTCCATGCCTCGGCCGCTGCGATGGACCCCGGATCAAGTCCGGGGTGACGATGGAGAGGGGGCCACACCTCTTCGTGTCTTCGTGTGAAAATCCGAAAGGCCCGCCCCGCGGCCGCCCTCAATTCACCGTAACCCCGCTCGGCACCGCTTTCACCCCTGCCGCGGCGAACAGCACGCCGCCGCGCACCGCTTCAGGGGAGCCTTCGAGCAGCGGCAGTTTCACCAGCTCGCGCGTCGTTTCGCTGTCGTCGTCGACGACCAGCCGCAGCGAGGCGATGCCGATGTCGCTGCGTTCGACCACCACGTCGCGGATCGTCGCCAGCGGCCAGGACAGGCTGTTGCCGCGATAGAGGCGCAGGCCGTCGTGAAAGATCCAGGCGTCGCGCTGGCGCCAAAGCCGGAAACAGGTCGACAGGCCGATCGCCGCGGCGATCATCGCCGTCGTCGCCACCGCATCGCCGAAGATCAGGCTGCGCAGCATCGCGCCCATGCCGTCGCCGCGCACCGGCTCCGCCTGCCCCAGCGCCAGCGCCGCCAATATCAGCGCACAGACGATCGCCCCCGCCAGTAGCGGTTTGGGCTTCAGCCGCGCGATCACGACGATCCTTCGGTCCCCATTGCTCATCACCCGCACAAATAGGGACAGCCGCGCCCCGACGCCAGCCCCGCCGGCGCGGTCCCCGCGCTCCCCGGCGAAAGCCGGGGCCCAGAGCGGCCCGCACCGCCGCTTGCACCCCGCCGCCACGGACCCCGGCTTTCGCCGGGGCACACATGCGGCCAGTCCCGCCCGATCCTCCCTGTGGCGAAGCCCGATCCTCCCTGTGGCGAAGCCATGGGGAGGTGGCAGCCCGCAAGGGCTGACGGAGGGGCCGCTGCGCGGTGCGCCCTCCGCGCCCGCCCCATCGCTTCGCCACAGGGCGGATCGCGGAAACGCCGCTTGCACCCCGCCGCGCGCAACCGTATTACTCACATAACACAGCAAGGAGCCCCACCCATGTCCCTCGCCCTCTTCCTCGCCGCCGCGCTGGCACCCGCGCCGCAGGCCCAACCCGCGCCGCCGCCCGCCGCGGCTGCGCAGCCCGCGCCGATGCCGACCGGCGCCGCGCTCGACGCGGCGATCGCGGCAAACGATGCGCGGCTGTTCTGGGCGGTGTTCGAAGGCTGCGATCCCGCCGCGTTGCCCGATCTGCTCACCCCCGATTACCGGATGCTCCACGACAAGGGCGGGCTGGCGATCGCCGACCGCGCCGATTTCGTCGCGTCGATGGAGAAAAATTGCGCCGCGCGCGCGCCCGGCGGCGCGCAGGCGGGCTATCGCAACCGCCGCCTGCTCGTCCCCGGATCGCGCGTCATCCGCGCGCTCGGCGACTGGGGCGCACTCGAAGAGGCGGCGCATGTCTTTTTCGAATGGAATGCCAAGGACGCGCGCTGGGACATGGTCGGCGGCGCGCGCTACATGCACGTCTGGCAATGGATGCCCGCCGAAGGCCGCTTCCGCCTGTCGGAAAGCCTGAGTTACGACCACGGCGCCGCCGCCCCCTATCCCCCGCCGCCCACCGACTAGACCCGCGCCGACCGGGCCCGCGCCGCTATCCCGTATTTTCCGCTTTCCTACAATTAACCCATATGGTTCATTCTGGCAGTTTTATCTTGCCGGAAAGGATCGCTGCCATGTCATTCGAAACCGTCGCCGAACCCGCCGCCCCCGCCAGCTATCATTGGACCCCCGCGCTCCAGCGCGCTTTTCTCGACCATCTGGCCGTCACCGGATCGGTTCAGATCGCCGCCAGCCGGGTGTCGATGTCGCCCGGCGCCGCCTATCAGCTTCGCCACCGCGCGCGCGGCGTCGCCTTCCGCCTCGGCTGGGCGGCGGCGCTGCTCGTCGCGCGGGCGCGGCTTGCCGACGAGCTGCTCGACCGCGCGATCTGGGGGATCGAGGAATGCTATGAGCGCGGCCCGGCCGAGCGCGAGGGCTATCATTTCCACAAGCGCCGCCGCCACGACCCGCGCCTTGGCCTTGCGATGCTTGCGCGGCTCGACCGGGCGGTCGATGTCCGCGCCAAGGCGGGTGAAGACATGCTGGCGCAGATTATCGCGGGCGATTGGGAAGCCTTCCTCGCGCTGTTCGACGCGGCGGAGGCCGACGGCACGGCGGACGGCCAGAATGCCGCGCTCGCGCTCTGGCTCGCGGGGCGCGACAACCGCGCCAATCCGCTCGCGGCGCTGTGGCGCGACAGCCCGACCGCGTGTGAAGTTGCACGCATTTCCGCCGATTGTGCCGAGGGCGATGCGCCTGCGGCCGCCCCCGATCCGACCCCCGAGGAAGAAGCGGCGGCGATGGACGTGTGGCCCGACGGCGAAAGTGGCGAGCTGCGCACCAATTTCCCGCCGCCCGACGATTTTATGGGCATCGAGGAGGGCCAGTTCGGCGATGCCGACTATGAACGCACCCTCGACGATGACGAAGAGGCGGCCTTCGCGGCGATCGTCGCGGTCGAAACCGCGCCGCTGCGCGCCGCGGGGGAGGCGGCGCGGCGCGCCTTTTTCGGACTGGGGGCAGACGGAAGCCCCGATCCCGTGCCCGCTGCGGCGAATGACGCGGCGCGCGATGCGGCATCGGCGCCGCGCACCGCCAGCCGGTCCGCCCCGCCCGCGGGGTGAGCGGTGCGCAGGCGGGCCGCGGCCATGCTATGCTGCGCTCCTGAAAGGAGAAAGCCCATGCAACCCGTGACCGAAGGCGACCGCCGCAAGGAACTCGGCACCCTCCTCCGCCAGATCGCGGCACATCCCGAACGCGACTGGAGCGCGGCGCGGCAGCGGATCGCGACGCTCAACAAGCTGATCGCGCGGCGGCCCACGCCCGCCTGATCGCTCCGTCGCGCGCGCCGGTCGCTCCGCCGCCCGTGCGGCAACGAACGCCCGGTGCGCCGGTTTCTCGTCGGCAAGGCCGCCCGCCCCCCCTTCCCCCCTCCGGGCGGCCTTGATCGGACAATAAGGAGAAACCCGATGCGCAAGACCCTGATGACGCTCGCCGCCGGTGCCGCGATCGTCGCCGTTCCCGCCGTCGCGCAGGTCGGCCTTGGCGGCTCGGCCAACCTCAACGCGGGCGCCGCACTCGATCCCGCCGCCACCGTCGGCAGTGTCACCGACCGCGTCGGCCAGACGGTCGACAGCGTCGATGGCGCCGCGAACGATGCGGTCGATTCGGCGAAGCTGACGCTCGCAACGCGCGAACAGGTGCGCGCCGGTGCGCAGGTGACCGACGCCAAGGGCGCGAGCATCGGCACGGTGCAGGGCATCGACGGCGACAATGCGATCGTCGTCGACGGCGGCAAGCTCTACAACGTCCCGCTTTCGGCGCTCTACAGCCAGGCCGACAGCGTGACCGGGCCGCTGGTGACGAAGCTGCCCAAGGCCGATCTGTCGGTCCGCGCCGCGGGTGCCGCCGAAGCGCGCTGATACGCTTTCGGCCTTTCGGGGCCGCAATCGACGATCGCCGTCCCGTGGGTCGCGGGACGGCGACCGGAACGGAGCCGGGCGATGTGCCCCGGCTCCGTTTTTGACTCAGCGCAATGCACGGCGGCACGGTTGGGGTAAAATCGGCGGATTATCGAAGCAGGAGGAAGGCCCCATGTCGCATACCCCCCACGAACTGGCCGACGCATTTCCCGATGATGCCGCGGCGATCCACCGGCTCAAGGAAGGCGACGCGCATTTCGCGGCGCTGGCGGAGCGCTACCATGTCGTCAACCGCGCCATCCACCGCGCCGAGAGCGAGGTCGAGCCGGTGTCCGACGAACATGCCGAGGAACTGAAGCGGCAGCGGTTGGCGTTGCTCGACGAGATCGGCGCGATCATCGCGGCGGAGCGGACGGCATGAGCGGCGGTGGCGACGGCTTCGCCGCGGTGCGCACCGGATTGATCCTGCGGCTCGCCGACCTCAGGGCGCGCGGGGCGCGGGTCGCCGCCGACCTTACCGCGCCGATCAGCGCCGACGCCGAGGATGCGGCGATCGAGCGCGAGGATGACGATGCGCTGGCGGGCGAGGATGCACTGCTGGCGCGCGAAGTCGCCGCGGTGACGGCGGCGATCGCGCGCATCGACGAAGGAAGCTACGGCATCTGCACCAGCTGCGGCAAGGATATCGCGGCAGAACGACTCGCCGCCAAGCCAGAGGCGGCGCTCTGCATCGAATGCGCGCGCAAGCTTTCGGCCTGACGCGCAAATGAAATGGCCCGCCCGGAGGCAGTTGGGCGGGCCAGTTTCAGTGCCGGGCGCCCGATTGCGTCCCGGCCATCTGTTATCGGGGTGCCGGTCAATCCGCCTCTTCGAACAGATCGACCGCATTGGCGGCGGTCGCCGACAGGCGCACCGTATCGCCCTCGACCGCGGCGACGAGGCCGGCGGGCAGATAATGGTGCCGCGCACCCTCGCCATCCTCGGCCTGGGGGCTGTCGGTCTTGGTCAGCTTGATGCGTTCGCCGTCGACATGATCGACGGTGCCGACATGGACGCCGTCGGCGCCGATGACGGTCATATGTTCCTTGATCGCGCTATGGTCGTGTTCGGCCATGGTTCTTCTCCTTGCCGCGCCGCCGCCAGCTGATCCGGCGGCCGCGACGGGGATGATACGCATGCGCCGCCGAGTCGGGTCCATCGGCTTGGACGAAGCGCCCCGAAACCGCGCCGGCTTTCCAAGGCGTGACAGTCGGGCTAGCCTGACCGCCATGCGCTATCCGCTTCTCCTCGCTGCTTTCGCCTGCCTCGCCGCGCCGCTTCCCGCCGCGGCCTGTTCGCCCGCCCCGGGCTATGCCGTGCCGACCAATATGGAACTGACCGCCGAAGCCGAGCTGATCCTCCTCGCCGCCGTCACCGGCGGCACCCCAATGGACGAGGCCGGCGCCCCCGACACGATGCGCGTCGACATCCGGCCGATCGCGGCGCTCAAGGGTAATCTTGCCGACGCGCCGAAAAAGCTTCCGATCGCGCTCGCCACCGGCCGCTTCGCCACGCTCAGCAATCCCTACGAGCTTCAGCATGCCCATCCGCTCGCCTATATTGGCGGCTGCGTCCGCTACATGGTGCCGCTCGGCTCGCGCCTGCTTTTCTTCCTTGACCGCCGCGATGGCGAATGGGGGCCGGCCGACGGCCCCTTCTCGCGCTGGGCCGAAGATGTGCCGAGCGACGACGCGCCGTGGCTTGCTGCGGTGCGCTTTTACCTCGAGGTGATGGCGCTGCCCGAAGCCGAGCGCGCGGCGGCGCTGACCGATCGCCGCGATACGCTGCGCGCGCGCCGCGACGACCCCGTCGCGCAATTGCTGGCCGACGATCTCGACGCGCAGCTTGCAGGACCGAACAAGCCGCTGCGCGAGGCCTTACCCCCTGCGCCCGACGGCGACTAGCACCACGGGCGCCGATACCCTTCCCACGGCCGCGCCAGCCCCGCATCGATGAGCACGCTGCCGACGCTCACCCCGTCGCGGGTGGCGATGCGCAGCTTGCGCCCGTAGCGATCGCTGTCGCGTCCGTTTTCTTCGAGCCGGAAGGCCCCCGAATTGAGCCAGTCGCGCAGCCGCTCGGTCGCCTGCGTCCCCAAACGCGCCTCCTGCGCACAGCGCGGCGGATGCGTCTCGGGTGTGTCGATGTCGGCGAGGCGGTATTTCTGGCCCTCGAACCAGAAGGTGTCGCCATCTACGACGCAATTGCGCCCGCCTCCGGTATGACAAAATCCGAAATGCGCCGAATGCGGTTCGGGGGCAGCGGCTCTAGTCGCATAAGGCCACGATAGCTCGGCGCGGGTCGGCGCGGGCGCCTGCATCTGCAAAGCCGCCAAAGTTCCCGCGAAGGCTCCCGCTGCCACCACCAGCGCCCACATCGCTGTAGATCGGCGGGCGCGGACACGGCGACGACGCGAAGCGGAACGGTAATCTTTTGGGTAGGGCATGTCGGCGAATTTGCCAGCGCAGGCTTACCAAAGTCCTGACGAGTCCGGTCCGAACCGCCAGCGACGACCGGCAGACATCGCCGCCGTGGCGCCATATTGATCAGGATCAATGCCGCCGCGCCGCCGCTAATCCATGTCAGGGCTTCCGAACCACCAAGGAGCCCCAGACGTGACCGATCCCTTGACCCAAACCCCCGTTCTTCTTTTCGCGCTGATGATGGTGAGCTTCATCGTCGTCGTCGGCGGCCTCGCGACGGCGGATCTGGTGCGCAAACGGCGCGATTGACAGGCTCGCGGGCTGGTGCAGCCTGAAGCGGAACGGTAGGCTGCGCCATCAATCCCGATCCGAGAGAAACCTCACGATGTCACCGTCCCGCCCGCTCGCGCTTGCCTTCGCTGTTGCCGGCCTTGCCCTTCTGTCGCCGGTGCAAGCCGCCGACATGGGTAAGGCATCGCCCGACCCGATGGCATCTTTTCACGGCGGTACGGCAATTCCGGCGTTTGGCAAGGTCGCAAGTGTCACCGACGCCGATATGCGCATTCCCGCCGGAACCGAATTTCACATCGCGTTCGACGTTGCGACGGCGAAAGAGGCGACACTCAATCGCACGCTGGAATCGGCCGCCCGCTTTCTCAACATGCAGGTCGAAGCCGGGGTACCGGCCGAACGCATCCATCTCGCAATTGTCGTGCATGGCCCCGCAACCTTCGATGTAGCGGGCGCCGAAGCCTATGGGCGTAAGTATCCCGGCGCGGCAAATCCCAACGCCGCGCTTGTCGATGCCCTGATAAAGGCCGGTGTCCGTATTATCGTGTGCGGCCAGAGCGCGGCGGGACAGGGTGTCAAAAAGACCGATCTGCTCCCGGGCGTCGAACTGGCATTATCGGCGATGACCGCCCACGCGCTGCTTCAGCAGCAGGGCTATACGCTCAATCCCTTTTAGCATCGCCGATATTCAGGGAGCGCCGCGCGGTTCGTCGTCTTCTACCCCGCTCGGTCCCAATTCGTCATCCTCGTCATCGTCGCTGCGCTCGCCGCGATAGGCGTCCATGTCGATGCGGCCCGATCGTTCCATCTGGCGCATATGATCGACCAGATCCTGCGCGTCGTCGCCCTCGCCCCGCGCCGGAGCTTTCCGACTGTCTTCGAGGGGACGCGCCTGCCGCGCCCCCGCGGCGACGGTTTGCGCCTGTGCGGGTTCGTCATCCTGTTCGCGGTTGACCATTTCGGGGGCATCTTCGTCGGGGGAAGCGGGCATCGAACCATCTCCTTGATTGCGCCTATCGGCCCCAAGAGCCTCTACGGCGGGAATGGATCGAAAACGCCCGGGCGGCGGGGACAGTTCCTCAGGCGGCGCTCGCCAGAACCTTGTTTTCGATGACCCGAATGAAGGCTTCGGGATCCTGTGCGCCGGGGATCAGCATGCGGCCGCCAAGGATGAAGGCCGGAACGCCGGTGACATTATTGTCTGCCCAATAAGCCTCTTCCATCCGCACCATCTCGGCATAGTCGTCGCCGTCCAGAATCGCGGCGGCGCGAGCCGCGTCGAGTCCGACCGAGGCCGCGACATCGATCAGGACGGCGGGATCGCCGACGTCGCGATTGTCGGTGAAATGGGCGCGGAACAGCGCGAGTTTCAGCGCGGTCTGAACGCCGGTCGCTGCCGCCTGATCGGGCTCTTCCAACGCTCCGGCCCAGGTGAGCAAGCGATGCGCATCGAAGCTGTTGCGCATCCGAAAACCCGGCCCCCGATTGAATGCAAAGCCGAGGTCGGCCGCAATCGCCGCCAGCCGCCCGCTATTGGCCCGGCTCTGTTCTTGGGTAATCCCGTATTTCCGGATTACGTGCTCGAACGCGTCTTCGCCCTCAGGGGGCATGTGCGGATTGAGTTCGAAGGGGTGCCATTGGACGCGGAAGGCCAACCGTCCCTCAAAATGCGCCATGACCTTCTGAAACTTCAGCCAGCCGATAATGCACCAAGGGCACATCACGTCGGACACGATATCGACGCTGAGGCGCGGCAATTCTGTTTGGGTCACGGTCATTCTCCTGAACCGTGCCGCCAGCCTGCCCGATCGGTCAGCCCCCGGTACGGCGTTCCTTGCCCGACCGCCGGTCGCCCTGACGGCGCTCGGGGCCTTTGTAGTCGGGATCGTCCGCGACGCGCCGATCGCTCTGGCGCCGGTCCGAACTGTCCCGCTTGTCGTCATCGGATGTCATGTGCGGCCCCTTTCACACAGGAAACAGAAGCGCGACCCGATGTTAATTTACGCATAAACCGGCCCGCAACACAACAGGACCGAATTTCCCGTTACCGATCAGCTCGTTAAGATGAAATCTCGACCCCCGAAGCCGCAGCCGAGGCGCGCGAGAGCATAAAATAGGCCGTGATCATAAGGCCGACCGACAGAGCTTCGATAATCATCGCCTGCACGATACCGCTGTTGACCAGGTCACCGCTCGCGACCCCGATCAGGCGGCCGACCAGCGCGGTGCCGTAGAGCGCAGCAGGAACCAGCAGCGCACGCGACCAGCCGCGCAGCAGCCCCCCGATCGCCGCGCCGCCGGCGGCCACGAGGAAAAAGGCCGACATGTCGGCACGCACCGTGTTCGCGGCAACGCCGTCGGCGATGATTCCGAACGTTTCGGTAAAGCTGGCAGGGTTCAGCACGCCGCGAATGCCGACGATGAAGAAGAGCAGCGCCCAGAGCAGGACCGCGCCGCGCAACACCCAATTGACCATGATCGTCTCTCCCTTGCTTTGCGCCGAAGCTGCGGCATCGGGAATGAAAGTGCAATCTATTCCGTCGGCTCGGCCGCGAAGCTTTCCTCTATCCAGCCGCCGCCGAGTACGCGCGTGGGTTCGGCTACATCATAGAGCACCGCCGCCTGGCCGGGCGCAACGCCATATTCGGGCGCGGCGAAGAGCAGTCGGTCGCCGTCCATCTGCGCCGGCACGGGCTTCGCCATGCTACGCACCTTAGCCAGAACCGGGCGACGATCGACCTCGGCAAGCCAGTTCGCTTCGCCGATCCGCGCACCCGCGACGGCCAGCGCGCGGCGCGGCCCCACGATGACGCGCTTCGCCGCTGCATCGAGGCGTATGACATAGAGCGGCTCGGCCTGCCCGCCGATGTCGATGCCGCGGCGCTGGCCGACCGTATAATGGATAAGCCCCTTGTGTGCGCCCAGCACTGTGCCGTCGACATGCACGATCTCGCCGCGATCTTCCGCCTCCGGACGCAGCTTGCGCACCAGCGTCGCATAGTCGCCGTCGGGGACGAAACAAATGTCCTGGCTGTCGGGTTTGCCCGCAACGCCAAGGCCGAGATCGCGGGCGATTTCGCGCACCACGCTCTTTTCGAGCCCGCCGAGCGGGAAACGAAGAAAGTCGAGTTGCTCCTGCGTGGTCGCAAAGAGGAAATAGCTCTGATCGCGGGCCGGATCGACCGCCCGGTGCAGCTCGGCACCGGCCGGCCCCATCATGCGGCGCACATAATGGCCGGTCGCGAGGCAATCGGCGCCCAGATCGCGCGCGAGCTGGAAAAGATCGGTGAATTTCACACCCATGTTGCAGCGGACGCACGGGATCGGCGTCCGGCCCGCGAGATATTCGTCGGCGAACTGGTCGATCACCGTATCGCGAAAGCGGCTTTCATGGTCGTGGACATAATGGGCGAAGCCAAGCCGGTCGGCGACCGCGCGCGCATCGCGTATATCCTGCCCCGCGCAGCAAGCGCCGACGCGCTTAGCCTTGGCACCATGGTCGTAGAGTTGCAGCGTCACGCCGATCACCTCAGCGCCCGACCGCGCAGCGAGCGCGGCGACGACGCTCGAGTCGACTCCGCCCGACATTGCGACCACGATTCGCCGATCCTTTAACGGACCGGCGAGCTGGAAGTCGGCCTGGGCCAGGCCCGCGGGTGAAATTACGGTTGCCATGATGCCCGCCATCTAGGGATCGGCCATGCAAAATGCCAGCTTTTCCGCGGCAGCTGTCAAGATATTGACGGGGGTTAAGCTTCGCTAACAAGCGATGAAATGGGCATTTACTGGACCTTAGGCCGCACGCGCTAGACAGGCAGCATGAACTTGCTTCCCTCCGACCTTCCGCATCCGGCCGATGCGACGAGCCTGTCGAAGCCCGGCTTCGACATATTGCTCGCCGTGTCGCGGGCGCGGCAGGCGGCGCTTCCGACGGTTCGCTTGCTGCGTGAGCGCGAGACGGACGAATCGCATGCCGCAGCGGTCGGCGCGGTGCGCGAAATGCTGGGCGGCGGGGTGCAGGCACTGGATGACGAGGTGGTTCGCCCCGCGCGCTTCTTCGACTTGTCGGACGAAGCGAACGGGCTGCCCGAAACTGTGAACGGCGCGTTTACCAGAGGGTTTCAGCCGATGTTGAAGCCCTCTTCTATAAAAGCACGGACGTCGGCTTTGCCGATCCCCCACGACGAAGATTTTATGGAATGAGCATGATCGAGAATCAGAAAATCCGGCCCGCCCAGGTCATCGGCCCCCTCGGGGAACCGCTGACGCTGGACAGTCTGCCGCCTGCGAACACCACGCGCTGGGTCGTTCGTCGCAAGGCGGAAGTGGTTGCAGCCGTCAATGGCGGTTTGCTGACCGTGGACGAAGCGTGCGAGCGCTATTCGCTGACGCTCGAGGAGTTTGCCGGCTGGCAGCGGTCGATCGACCGCAGCGGCATGCCGGGCCTGCGCGTCACGCGTATCCAGCACTACCGCGATCTGTACGAGCGCCAGCAGCGCTTCTGATCGCATCGCGCGCGATACACGATGAAGGGGGCGCCTGCGGGCGCCCCCTTTTTTGCGTCGGAGCGGGACAGGAGCGGTGTGAAATCAAAAAATAGCATTGCGAAAGCATAGGCTTGCAAATTTTGTTGCAACCGATGCCAGCGGCGCGGCGTTGCCCCCCCTGTAACAAGGGAGAACTGTTATAATGCGCAAGATTGCTCTTACCCTCACCGCCGCTTCGGCCCTCGCGCTCGGCGCTTGCCAGAGCCCCGCCGCCGACAGTGTCGAGGATCAGGCCGAATCGCGGGCCGACGCCATCGATGCTCAGGCCGACACCATGCCCGATGGCGCCGCCAAGGAAGCCATGGAAAACAAGGCCGACCGCGTCGAAGAAATGGGCGAGGAAAAAGCCAACGCGATGGACGACAACGGCGAGGTTGCCCCGTCGGAAACCGGCGTTGGCGACACGCAGAAGAAGTAAGACTGTCCCCGACCTGCGCCCCCCGCGGGTCACGGACAGCCTGGAAAGGGCGCCAGCGCATGCCGCTGGCGCCCTTTCGCTTGTTCGTGATCTAAAAAATTCGCCCCTGTGACGTCGGTCACGGTGACGTCATGGCAGCGCCGTTAGAGCGATGTGCGTGGGACACGGGGGCTCCGACACCCGCGTTCTTCACCTTCCCGCCGCCGGTCGCGACCCCCGGCGGCGGGGAGGACCACGGGCCTATCCGGCACCGAGCTGCGCCAGCACATCCTGAACCCCGCGTGCGCCCGCGTCGCTGCGCAGCGCCTCCAGCGCCGCCGCGACGTCGATCACATATTCCGCAACGCCGCGCGATTCCTCCTTGCGTGTGCCGCCCATCGCCTTGATCAGTCCCAGTGCGGCGTGATTTTCGGACAGGATGTTCACGTCGAGTGTCGTCAGCCCTTCGGCGAGGCAATCGACGAGCAGCGCCGCGGTCATCATCCGGGCGAGGCCCTGGCCGTGAAAGGCGTCGAGGATCGCGATCGAATATTCGCCGACGCGCATCTCGTCCCCGCCGGCGCCTGCCTTGTGCCGGACGGCATGAACCGCACCGATCGCCGGTTCGCCCTCGCATTCGGTGCAAATCGCGCCCCAGGCGATATGGTCGTGGCCATCGACATCGACCAGCCGCTCGATCACCGCATCGGGCATGGCCGGCGCGGGCGAAAAGAAGCGCAGATAGCGCGATTCGGCCGAGAGTTTCTGGATTCCGGCGCGGAGCAGGCCGGCGTCGTCGGGCCGGATCGTCCGCAGGCATACCGCGGTTCCGTCGTTGAGCACGCTGTGCACGACGATGTCGTCGATCGGCCTTGCGGGAGCGTGCACGCTTCGTCCTTTCCCGGCTGTCGTCGTTGCCCGCAAGCTATCGCCGCCCGGGCCGAAAGACAATCGCTGCGGCCCGAAGTGCGCAGCCCCTTATTTTTGCGTGAAAAGTTGAAAGTAGCCCGCCGCGTGCTTTGATATTCGGAACGGCCAACAAACGAAATGGCCGGGTCGTGCAGATAATGGATTTCAAAAGCCCCGATTTCGCCGGGGGCGCCGCCTTTCCCGAAACGCTCGGCGGGCGGCTGGTGCGGTTGCGCAAGGCGCGGCAGCTGACGCAGCGGGATATTGCCCGCCAGCTTGGCGTTGCGGTGACGTCGGTCTGCTATTGGGAGCAGGACCGGTCGCGCCCCAAGCCGGCGCGGCTGCGCCGGCTCGCCGATGTGCTCGGCACCCCGCTTGCAGACCTGAACGGCCTCGGCGGTCCGCCTCAGTCGGCACATCTCGGCGAGCTGGTCGCGCAAGCGCGCCGCGAGATCGCCGAGGCCGCCGGCACGACACCGGCGAAGGTCAAGATCATCATCGAGATGTAGCGCGCGCCGTCAGGCGTCGTCGCCCATCCGCAGCGCGGCGATGAACGCCTCCTGCGGGATGTTGACGTTGCCATATTCGCGCATCCGCTTCTTGCCCTCCTTCTGCTTTTCGAGGAGCTTTTTCTTGCGGGTCGCGTCGCCGCCATAGCATTTGGCGGTCACATCCTTGCGCAGCGCCGCGATGGTTTCGCGCGCGATCACCTTGCCGCCGATCGCCGCCTGGATCGGGATCTTGAACATGTGGCGCGGGATCAGATCCTTGAGCCGCTCGCACATCCCGCGCCCGCGTGCCTCGGCGCTGCCGCGGTGGACGATCATCGACAGCGCATCGACCGGCTCGTTGTTGACGAGGATGCTCATCTTGACGAGATCGCCGGGGCGGTGGCCGATCTGGTGATAGTCGAACGAGGCATAGCCGCGCGAAATGCTCTTCAGCCGGTCGTAGAAATCGAACACCACTTCGTTGAGCGGCAATTCATAGGTGATCTGTGCGCGGCCGCCGACATAGGTCAGATTCTTCTGGATGCCGCGGCGATCCTGACAGAGTTTGAGGATCGAGCCCAGATATTCGTCGGGGACATAGATAACCGCCTCGATCCACGGCTCCTCTATCTCCTCGATCCGGTTCGGATCGGGCATGTCGGCCGGATTGTGCAGCTCCATCTCGGTCGGGCCGCCTTCCTTCGACCGGGTGAGCTTGAGCTTGTAGACCACCGACGGCGCGGTGGTGATGAGGTCGAGGTCATATTCGCGGGTCAGCCGCTCCTGAATGATCTCGAGGTGCAGAAGACCCAGAAAGCCGCAGCGGAAGCCGAAGCCCAACGCGGCGCTCGTCTCCATTTCGAAACTGAACGACGCATCGTTGAGCCGCAGCTTCTGGATGCTTTCGCGCAGTTTCTCGAAATCATTGGCATCGGTCGGGAAGAGGCCGCAGAAGACGACCGGCTGAACTTCCTTGAACCCCGGCAGCGGCGCCGCGGCGGGCCTTTTGGCGTCGGTGACCGTATCGCCGACACGCGCCTGCGCAACGTCCTTGATCTGTGCGGTGATGAAACCGATCTCGCCCGGACCGATCTCGACAAGGTCGGTCCGCTTCGGGGTGAAACAGCCGACGCGGTCGATCAGGTGCGTGGTCCCCGCCTGCATGAACTTGATCTGCTGACCCTTTTTCAGCACCCCGTCGACGACGCGGACGAGGATCACGACGCCGAGATAAGGGTCGTACCAGCTGTCGACGAGCATCGCGACAAGCGGCGCCGCGGCATCGCCCTTCGGCGGCGGAATCCTGGCGACGATGGCTTCGAGCGTTTCCTCGATGCCGATCCCCGACTTGGCGCTGGCCAGCACCGCATCGTCGGCGGGCAGGCCGATGATATCCTCGATCTCCGCCTTCACCTTGTCGGTGTCGGCGGCGGGCAGGTCGATCTTGTTGATGACCGGCACGATTTCATGGTCATGCTCGATCGACTGATAGACGTTGGCGAGCGTCTGCGCCTCGACCCCCTGCGCCGCGTCGACGACGAGCAGCGCGCCCTCGCACGCCGCCAGGCTGCGCGAGACTTCATAGGCGAAGTCGACGTGGCCGGGCGTGTCCATCAGATTGAGCTGATAGGTTTCACCGTCGTGCGCCTTGTACGACAGGCGTACCGTCTGCGCCTTGATCGTGATCCCGCGCTCTTTCTCGATGTCCATATTGTCGAGAACCTGCGCGGACATTTCGCGCTCGGTCAGCCCACCGGTGAACTGGATCAGCCGGTCGGCGAGCGTCGACTTGCCATGGTCGATATGCGCGATGATCGAGAAATTACGGATATGCGAGAGAGGAGTCGTCATCGCGCGCCGTTAGCAGGGGAATTGCGCGCTGTCAGCACCGCCGCGCAGCCGCGCACGGCAACCGGCGCGAAAGGCGCAGAAAAGCGTGTAACTTCACGCGCGATTGCAGCATTTGCGGCGTCCCGAAGGCGCCGCAGGGACCGGGCGATGCCTGCGGCGCGGTGCGGTTCGAAAAATGGCGGAAAACTGCGCAACTTCACACGCGATTGCTTTGTGCCGGCTGTTGCGAAGCGGCGGCGCCGCGCGAGTGCGCCGAACGCAAAGTGGCCGCCGCCGCGAGGGTCGCGCAGGAAAGGATGGCACGGAAGGCATGCGGCGAGGCTGGCATGCCGGAACAATGTAGGAAAGCGATTTCGGGCCGCCGGGAGCGGCGGTTCAGCCCGTCGTGCCGCGGTTCAGGCGATGCAAGGTGCTGAGCGCGGCTTCGAGCGCGAAGTCGATTTCTTCTTCGGCATCTTCGTTGGCGGCGACATCGGGCACCGGGATTGCGGCGGTTGCCGTCCTGGTTTCGCGGCGCCGCGCAAGCCCCGCCTCGAAGCGCGCGACCATCGCGCCGAGCGATTTGTCGGCGGGATCGGGCATCGCCGGTCCGGCAACCTTTGCGGGTTGAAGCCAGGGTTCGTCACCGGGCGTTTCAACCTCGACCGGCGCGAGATCGGCGAGGATCAGTTCATCCTCTTCGTCCGGCGCAGCGTCGGCTGCGGGCGGCGTATAGGGTGCCACGGCCGCTTCGACGATCTCGACAGCGTCCGCATCCTCGGCAAGATCGGCGCCGGCGAGCGCATCGGGTTCATATTCGGGAAGATAGTCCGCCGCGACCTCGGGCGCCGCATCGACCGGTCCCAGCCCCTGTTCGGGCAGATCGCGCCCGGCGCGCAGCGGCGCGCGCGGCAGATCGTCGGGGTGGAGATCGGCGCGGCGGCGCACCGGAATATCGTCGTCGACGGCCTCCTGGCGGCGGCGCAGACGGCGGCCGAGCGCCGCCAGGCCCGACGCCTCGGGCTCGGCGATCAGCAGCGCGACAAAGGCCGCAATCAGCGCGGCGACGAGCGCCATGCCGAGCGCCAGCGCGAGACGGGCGCCATTGCCGACCGGCGGCACGAACAAATCCGACAGACGGTCGAGATAGAGGTTCCAGCCGATGCCGAACACCCACGCCATCGGCATGACCGCGGCGAAAAGGAAGGTCAGCGCCGCGGCGCCGATCACCGCCGGCATCGCCGGGCGGAGCGCGCGCATCCAGGCGGCGGCGCGGGCCTTGCGATGCGAAACCTTGTCGGAGCCGTCGGCGCTGTCGTCCATATCGTCCAAATCCGTCGCTCCCGCAGAGGAGCCTGTCCTATAGCATCAAGCCGCGAGCGATGCAGCGCCGCGGCGCAACAATCTCTGGTAAACGGGCTCGTAACGCAAAATGTTTGACGACCAGTTACGATCGGCCTCGACGAACGCCCGCGCGGTCCGGCGGCGTTCGTCCCAAATGTCGCGATCGCGCAGCAGTTCGGCAAGGGCCGCGGCGATTGCCGGTGGATCGTCGGGCGCGAACAGCGTGCCCGTGACGCCGTTCACGATCAGTTCGCGGTGACCGCCGACATCGGACGCTGCGACGAGCTTGCCCTGCGCCATCGCTTCGAGCGGCTTCAGCGGCGTGACGAGATCGGTAAGCCGCATCTTCTTGCGCGGATAGGCCAAGATGTCGATCAGCGAATAATAGCGCTCGACCGCCTGATGCGGCACCCGGCCGACGAACAGGATGCGGTCGGCGACGGGCGAGGCCGCAGCCTGCGCCTTGAGCGCCGCCTCCATCGGCCCGCCGCCGACGAGCAGCAGCCGCGCGCCGGGTTCGGCGGCGACGAGCGCGGGCATCGCGGCGATCAGATCGTCGATCCCCTCATAATCATAGAAGCTGCCGATAAAGCCGATCACCGCCTCGCCCGGCATGAGGCCGAGGTCCGCAGCGAGCGCATCATCGCGCGGTGGCGGGTCGCCGAACAGGTCAAGGTCGACGCCATTGGGCGAGACGACGATCTTCGCGGGATCGACGCCGCGCGCGATCAGGTCGCCGCGCAGTCCTTCGCAGATCACCGCGACGGCATCGGCGGCGCGGACGGCATGACTTTCGAGCTGGCGGGTCAGAAAATAGCGCGCGCTGCCCTCGCGGCCCGTGCCGTTGCCGACCGCGGCATCCTCCCAGAAGGCGCGAATTTCGTAGATCACCGGAATTCCGAGCCGTTTGCCGACGCGCAGCGCCGCGAGCCCGTCGAGAACGGGCGAGTGGGCGTGGAGCAGATCGGGGCGCCATTCATCGACCAGCGCCGCGACGCGGTCCGCCAGCGCGCCGATTTCGCGCCATTCGCGCCACGGCGAGCGCGCGGGTGCGATCGGCGGCGTGCGATAGAAGGTCAGCCCGTCGACGGTTTCGACGGGCGGTCCGGGGTCGGGATGGCGGACCCCCGTCACCCCGGCAACCGCCCACCCCTTCGCCGCCTGCGCCTTCATCAGCGCCCGGGTACGAAAGGTATAGCCGCTGTGCGCCGGCAGGCTATGGTCAAGGACGTGCAGGATCCGGGTCATCGGCCAAGCCTTTGCCATACAAGCCTTAACGCCGCGTCAACCCCGATCGGGTAAAGCCGCCGAAACGGGCCCACGGGCCGCAGGGGAAGCCAGGTGCGCCGCCGATGATCGACAATTTTGCGATTGCCCTGACGCATGTGCTGATGGCGATCGCCCTCTGGCGCCTGCTGCACCGCGACGACCTCGACCGCGAGGTCGGCCCGCGCATGCTGTGGCAGCAGCAGCGCGACGCCGAACGCATGGCGGCGATGGCGGCCGAGGTCGCGGAGGATCGCCGATCCGATGCGTGACCTTGCCTTCGTCGCCTTTCTGTTCGCCTTCATCGGGGTCGGCTTTCGCAAGCCGTTCCTGTTCGTGCTGTGCTTTTGCTACATCGACATCGTCGCGCCGCAACGGCTCAGCTATTTCCTGATCAATTCGATTCCGATCTCGCTGATCGTCTTCATCCTTGCGATCATCGGCTGGCTCGCCTTCGACGACAAGCGTGACACGCGCTGGTCGGGGCGGCAGACGTTGATGGTGATCCTGCTCTTTTATTGCTGGATGACGACGATGGGCGCCGACTTTCCGGTCGAGGCGCTCGATAAATGGGGATGGGTGTGGAAGGCGCTCGTCTGGGCGATCTTCCTGCCGCTGACGCTGCGCACGAAGCTACGCATCGAATCGCTGTTGCTCTTCATGCTGCTGTCGGCCGCGACGATCGCGATCGCCGGCGGAATCAAGACCGCGGCGGGCGGCGGCGGCTATGGCGAATTGCAACTGCTGCTATCCGAAAATTACGGCCTGTACGAAGGCAGCACCATGTCGACGGTCGCGGTGTCGATCATCCCCGCGATCCTGTGGTTCCGCCGCCACGGCACCGTCTTTCCGCCCGACTGGCGCGTCTCGCTCTTCTGCTTCGCGCTCTGCTTCGCCTGCATGTTGCTGCCGGTGGGGACGCAGGCGCGCACCGGGCTGATCTGCCTGGGCGTGCTGGCGCTGCTGTCGCTGCGCGCGGTCAAGCACCGGCTGCTATATATCATGGGGGCGGTGCTGCTCGTCGCCGCGGCGATCCCCTTCCTGCCGCAAAGCTATACGCAGCGCATGGAAACGCTGCAGGATTATCGCACCGACCAGTCGGCATCGACGCGCGTCGCGGTGTGGGCGTGGACGTGGGACTATGCGAAGGACCATCCGTTCGGCGGCGGGTTCGAGGCCTATATGCAGAACCGTCTGCGCGTCGAAACCACCGGGTCGAACGCCGATGCGGGTCGTCCGGGTGCGGGCGATCCGGTGATCCATGACGAACAGTCGCGCGCCTATCATTCGGCCTATTTCGAAATGCTGGGCGAACAGGGCTATCCCGGCACGCTGCTGTGGCTGCTGCTCCACATCACCGGCATCGTCCAGATGGAGCGGGTGCGCCGCCGTTACCTCAAGACGCGCCGCGCCGAGGAGCAATGGATCGCGCCGCTCGCGACTGCGCTCCAGCACGGCCATATCGTCTATATGGTCGGGTCACTGTTCGTCGGTATCGCGTTCCAGCCCTTCATCTACATGATGTTGGCGCTCGAAATCGGGCTTTCGACCTATTGCCGCCGCCGCGAGCAGGAATCGGGACGCAACTGGATGCGGCCGCGTGCGCAGGGATTTGCCGCATGATCGCGGTGCAAAAGCCCCGCATGCTGCCGACGCTGACCGGGGTGCGCGGCTTTGCGGCGCTCGCGGTGCTTTTCTACCATATCCGCGGCGGCATGGCGGGCTATCTGCCCGGCCCGGTCATCGACGGTTTCGCGCACGGTTATCTCGCGGTCGATCTTTTCTTCGTCCTGTCGGGCTTCGTGCTGTGGTGGAATTACGGCCCGGCGTTCGTTGCCGAGGGGACGCGCGCCGCGCCGCGCTTTCTGGTCCGCCGCATCGCGCGCATCTTTCCGCTGCATCTCGCGATCCTGGCGGCGATGGCGCTGTTCGCGCTCGCGCTGCTCGCCAGCGGGCGCGATCCGGGGCCGCATTACGGCTTTGCCGCGCTGCCCGCGCACGCGCTGCTGGTCCAGAATTGGGGCTTTACCGCCGATCTGCGCTGGAACGATCCGGCCTGGTCGATCTCGACCGAATGGGCGGCCTATCTGCTGCTCGCCGCGACGGGCGGCTGGGCGGCGCGCTTGCCCGCTGGGCGGTGGAGCTTTCCGCTGTTCGCGCTGCTGCTCGCGGCGGCGCTCGGCGGATGGTTCGCCGCGACGGGGCGCGCGGGGATCGGCGACGATATCGCGGCGACCGGCCTCGTCCGCTGCCTCGCCGAATTCTTCATCGGGGTCGCGCTCTGCCAGTGGTGGGCGGCGCAGCGCGCGCGCGCCGACGGGAGCCGGGCGATAAATGCGACGGCCGCGATCTTCGCGCTGCTCGCGGCGCTGATCCTGTTCGCCGGCCTGCCCCAGCCTGCCGCGATCCCGCTGGCGATGGCGGCGGTCGTCATCGCCGCGCTCCAGGCGTCGCTCGCGCCGCGCCCGCTGCTGTCGGGGCGGCTCGCGCAGTGGCTGGGCGACATCAGCTATGCGGTCTATCTGTCGCACTTCTTCCTGTGGATCCTGTTCAAGCTGGTCCTTGTCGACGATCCGGCGATGGTCGCGCCGGCCAAGGTCGCCGCTTTCGTGGCGCTGACACTCGCCGTCTCGCACCTGCTCCACCGCTGGCTGGAAGTCCCGGCGCGGCGGATCGTCCAGCGCGGCGGCGACGCTCTCTTGTCGCGGCTGGCGGCCGGGCAGCAAGCGCAAACCCGCCAGGGCTGACGCCTGCCCGCTTCGCCCGCCCAAGGGAACCATCGCCCGGCCGGGACGCTTAACAAGGCATGCCGTCGCCGCGTGCCGCCCCCCGCCTGATCCATGTCGACGACAGCCTGCCCGGCATCCGCCGCGAACGGACGGCATCGGGCTGGCGCTATCGCGACGCCGCGGGCAAGGTGATCCGCGACCGCGCCGAGATCGAGCGCCTCAACGCGATCGCGCTGCCCCCCGCCTATGAGGATGCCTGGTTCTGCCCGGCCGCGAACGGCCATATCCTTGCGACCGGCTACGACGCGCGCGGGCGCAAGCAATATCGCTATCACCCCGATTTCCGCGCCGCGCGCGAAGCCGACAAATATGATCGCTGCGCCGCCTTCGGCCACGCGCTGCCGCTGCTCCGTGCGCGGCTGGAAAGCGATTTGCGCCGCCGATCGCTGTGCGCGGACCGCGTCGTCGCGGCGGTCGTCCGCCTGCTCGACCTCGCCGCGCTGCGCGTCGGCAACGAACAATATGTCGCCGCGAACAAGAGCTTCGGCGCGACGACGCTGCGCCGGCGTCACGCGCGACTGGAGGGGCAGCGCCTCCGGCTCCGCTACCGTGCCAAGGGCGGCGCGCGGCGCGAGGTGACGATCAGCGACCGCAGCCTGGCGACCCTGGTGCGCCGGTTGCAGGACCTGCCCGGCCAGCATCTTTTCCAATATGAGGATGCGGACGGCCCATGCGCGGTGGGCTCCGACGAGGTCAACGCCTATATCCGCGAGGCGATGGGCGCCGATTTCAGCGCCAAGCATTTCCGCACCTGGTGGGCGAGCGTCGAGGCATTCGCCTGTCTGTACGACGCCACCGAACCGCCCTCGCTCAAGGCGATGCTGACGCGCGTCGCCGACCGGCTCGGCAACACGCCCGCGGTCGCACGGCGCGCCTATGTCCACCCCGCCATGATCGCCGCCGCGCAAGATCGCGGCGATTTCGCCACGGCCGCGGGGCGCCTGCCGCGCGCGACCAAATATCTTTCGCGTTACGAACGCGGATTTTTGACCTATCTGGAGCGCGCGCCCGATGCCGGCGCGCTGCTCCGTTCCGCCTGACCGACCGACCAGACCAAGAGGACCGACGTGACTTTGCCTTTCCTTGCCACCGCGACCGCCAACCCCGCCGCGCAGATCCGCGCATGGTGGACCAGCAGCGTCGCATGGGTCGATACGCACTGGTTGCAGATCGGCATCGCGATCGGCGCCGGGCTCCTCATCTATTTCGCGCTGTCGCTGATCCGCGGCTTCGCGCTCAAGAAGGCGCAGTCGGCGCCGGGACAATTCACGCTGACCGACATTGTCGGGCGGGTGATCCACAAGACCAAGTCGCTGGTGCTGGCGATCGTCGCGATCCGGCTGGTCGCGGCGTCGGCCAACCCGCCCGTCGTCATCCTACAGATCATCCAGTTCGTCTTCACCGTCGCGGTGGTGCTGCAGGTGGCGATCTGGGCGCGCGAAATCGTCCTCGGGCTGATCCAGCGCCGCGCCGCCGAGGGGCATAACGAGACGCTGGTCAACGCGATGGGCATCATCCGCCTGCTTATCAGCATCGCGCTGTTCGCGGTCGCGGCGATCGTCATCCTCGACAATATGGGGGTCAATGTCACCGGTCTGATCGCTGGCTTGGGCATTGGCGGCATCGCGATCGGCCTTGCCGCGCAGGGCATATTTTCCGACCTGTTCGCGTCGCTGTCGATCATCTTCGACCGCCCGTTCCGCGTCGGCGAAGCGATCAAATATGACAATAGCGTCGCCACCGTCGAGCGGATCGGGTTGAAAAGCACGCATTTGCGCTCGGTCAACGGCGAGCTGTTGGTGATTTCCAACACCAATTTGCTGTCAAAGGAAATCACCAACTACGCCCATCTCGAACGGCGCCGCGTCCAGTTCGCGATCGGCGTCATCTATCAGACCACGCCCGCGATGCTGCGCGCGCTGCCCGCGCTGCTGAAGGCGCAGGTGGAGGCCGAGGGGCATGAGTTCGTCCGGTCGAGCTTCATCGGCTTCGGCGCCTCGAGCCTCGACTTCGAGCTGGTCGCCGACATTCCGAGCGCCGACTATAATGAGGTCATCGCGGCCCGCACTGCGATCGGCATCCGCGTCTTCGAAGAGATGACCAACGCCGGTTATGACTTCGCCTATCCGACGCAGACGACCTTCACCGCGGCGCCCGACGGGACGATGATTCTCCCCTATGCCGAAAGCGTCACGATGAAGACGCCGAAGCCCGCACAGTCCTGACGCTACGGCGCCGTAGCGCAAAGCCCTAGGCTCTTGTGCTACCCCGCCCCGCGGGCCTAGAACGCGCCCCTCGACAGACATAGAGGGGATAAAGGATGAGCGCGATGACGCCGCAGGAAATGAAGGAACTGGTCGGCAAGCCGCTCGGCACGTCCGAATGGGTGCTGGTCGATCAGGAGATGATCAACAAGTTCGCCGACGCGACCGGCGATCATCAGTTCATCCATATCGACGAGGAAAAGGCGAAGCTGACGCCCTTCGGCGGTACCATTGCGCACGGTTTCCTGACCCTCTCGCTTTTCCCCATGCTGATGGCCAAATCCGACTGCCCGCGCCCCGCGGGCGTCAAGATGGGCGTCAACTATGGCGGCAACAAAGTGCGCTTCCTTGCCCCCGTGCGCTCGGGCAAGCGCGTGCGCGGCCATTTCAAGCTGCTCGAGCTCGACGAAAAGCGTCCGGGCCAGTGGCAGCAGACGCTGGAATTCACGGTCGAGATCGAGGGCGAGGAAAAGCCCGCGCTGATGGCCGAATGGATCAGCCAGTTCTTCGTCTGACATATAAACCGGCATTCCGGCCGAACCTCCCCCGAAAAGACAACCGGAACCAAGCAGAAGGAAGTTTATCATGCGTGACGCCGTCATCGTTTCCACCGCCCGCACCCCGCTGACCAAGGCGGCGCGCGGATCGTTCAACAACACGACCTCGCCGACGCTGGGCGCCTATTCGGTCGCCGCCGCGGTCGAGCGCGCCGGGGTTGAAGGGGGCGAGATCGACGACGTCCTGTTCGGCGCCGCGATGCAGCAGGGATCGCAGACGATGAACGTCGCGCGCCTGATCGGCCTGCGCGCCGGCCTGCCCGTCACCGTTCCCGGCATGTCGATCGACCGCCAGTGCTCGTCGGGCCTGATGACGATCGCGACCGCCGCGAAGCAGATCATCGTCGACCGCCAGGACATCTGCGTCGCCGGCGGCGTCGAAAGCATCTCGAAGGTCAGCGGCAGCGGCAAGACCTTCTTCGAGGCCGACCAGGAACTGCTGGCGATGCACAAGGACATCTACATGCCGATGATCGGCACCGCCGAAGTCGTTGCGAAGCGTTACAACATCAGCCGTGAAGCGCAGGACGAATATTCGCTCCAGTCGCAGCAGCGCACCGCCGCGGCCCAGGCCGCCGGCAAGTTCGACGACGAAATCGTCCCCTGCAAGGCGACGATGGCGGTGGTGAACAAGGAAACGAAGGAAGTCACCTTCAAGGACGTCGTCGCCGACAAGGACGAGTGCAACCGTCCCGACACCACGCTGGAAGGGCTGCAGAGCCTGAAGCCGGTGATGGGCGAAGGCCACACGATCACGGCGGGCAACGCCAGCCAGCTTTCGGATGGATCGTCGGCGTGCGTCGTGATGGAAGCCAAGGTCGCCGAAAAGCGCGGGCTTCAGCCGCTGGGCCGCTATGTCGGCATGGCCGTTGCGGGCACCGAGCCCGACGAAATGGGCATCGGCCCCGTTTTCGCCATCCCGAAGCTGCTCGAACGCTTCGAGCTCAAGATGGACGACATCGGCCTTTGGGAACTCAATGAAGCCTTTGCCGTGCAGGTGCTCTATTGCCGCGACAAGCTCGGCATTCCGAACGACCTGCTCAACGTCAACGGCGGCTCGATCTCGATCGGCCACCCCTTCGGCATGACCGGCGCGCGCTGCGTCGGCCACGCGCTGCTCGAAGGCAAGCGCCGCGGCGTCAAATATGCTGTCGTCACCATGTGCATCGGTGGTGGCCAGGGCGCAGCAGGCCTGTTCGAGGTCTTCTGATTTGCGTCTGAATGCTCCGCGCATCGAGCCGGTCGATTTGGGCCGGCTCGATGCCGACCAGCGCGCGGCGCTCGAACCCTTTCTTGCCTCCGATGGCGGCAAGGTGGGCGGCGGCAGGATTCTCAACATCTTCCGCACGCTGGCGCACGCGCCCAAGGCGCTGACCGCTTTCCTCGGCTGGGGCAATTATATCCTGTCGAAGCGCAATGCGCTTACCCCGCGGGATCGCGAGCTCGTCATCCTGCGCACCGGTTATAATTGCCTGTCGGGCTATGAATGGACGCAGCACAGGCGCATCGGGCTCGACTGCGGCCTGACCGAAGACGAGATCGAGCGGATCAAGACCGGACCCGACGCGGCGGGCTGGCGCGACATCGACCGCGCGATGCTGCGCGCGACCGACGAGCTGACCGCGGACCATTTCGTTGCCGACGCGACCTGGGCGGCGCTGGCGCCGCTCGGCGACAAGGGGCGCATGGATCTGGTGATGACCGTCGGTCAGTACACGCAGGTTTCGATGATGCTCAACAGCTTCGGCATCCAGGTCGAAGCGGGCTGGGACGTCGATCCCGATCTGCGCGCCTGACCATTGGAGCCCGGACATTTGAGCCTGACTATTTTTGGGGAGAGACGATATGAATGGAATCGGCGTGATCGCCACGCTGCGCGTGCAGCCGGGCAAGGAAGCGGAATTCGAAGCCGTGTTTGCGGAGCTGGCCCCCGCGGTGCGCGCGAACGAGCCGGGCAACAGCTTTTACAAGCTGTTCCGCACCGCCGAAGCCGGCGTTTACAAGGTGCTCGAATGCTATGACGACGAGGCCGCGGTCGCCGCGCACCGCGCGTCGGACCATTTCCGCACCCTCGGCGCGAAACTCGGCCCCTGCCTCGCCGGGGCGCCCGAAATCGAGAGCCTGCCGGGGGTTTGAGGTCCTAATCTGCGGGCCTAAAGCGTCAGCCATCGTTCGCAATCGTCCCTGACCCGCGCATCGGCGTCGCGCAGGCCGCGTTCGAGCGCCGCCGTTCGTCCCGTCCCGTCTGCGACGGCGGCGAGCGCGGCGATGGCGCTGGCGCGCACCCGCGGCACCGGATGGCTGACCGCCATATGGTCGGCGATGTCGCGGGCGTTGTCGGTCAGGTGGACCGCACAGCGGAGCAGCGCTTCGGTGGGGGTCAGTGTCGGCCGGCTGGCGATCGTGCCCCACCGCGCCGCGTCGGCGCCGAGATCGACCAGATATTGGTCGCGCCACGGGACATGCTCGCCCTCGTCCATGATGTTGAGGCTGACCGAAAGCCGTTCGGGCGGAAGCTGGCTGTGGACGTCGCGGTGGGCGCGGTAGAGGAGCATCCGCCCCTCGCCCAAGCTGCTGCGTTCGACGAAGCGCAGGTTCAGCGGCTCGCCGCGGCGGCCATCGACCGCCTCGGCGTCATAATCATAATAATCGCTGACATAGCCCGGACCCCAATAGCCGGCGGTGAGAAAGTGGAAATTATGGTCGTGCGGCACGCCATAGGAGAAGGCGCGCGCGCCGCTGGTGCGATAGGCCTCGTCGCTTGCCGAGGGCCAGATGTTGGCGCGCAGGAAGTGGCCGCGGCGGCTGCGGTGGAGCAGGACTACCTGCGCCGAATAGCGATTCGCCGCGAGTTGGCCCGCGTGCGCCGCCTTGAGGTCGGCGACGAGGCGGTCGGCGAGGAAATCGCGGTTGCGTGCAAGGCCGCCGAGCAGCGCGGCGCAGCGATCGACACTGGCGGGATCGCCCAGATCAACGCCGCTTTCGTCGAGCCGCGCGGCGACCTCTTCGAGATCATATTCGGGCGTCGGCGGCGGGGCGATCATCTGGGGCATGGGCATCCTTGGCGGCGCAGAAGGAAGGATAGAGCGCAAGCGTAGCGCCGGCGGCGGCGCGGACTTCGGAGTGCGGGTCGGCGGCGGCCATTGCGGCGAGCGGCGCGCGGGCGGCCGCCGGATCGAGCGCGACAAGCTGGCGCATCGCCGACCAGCGCGCGGCGAAATCGTCATCAAGCGTCGCCTCGACAAAGAGCGGCCCGGCGTCGCGGCGGCCGAAGGCGCCGAGCAGCGCGAGCGCCATCTGCCGAAAACTGGCGTCGCGGCGGGCGCTGGCGACATGGACCAGCCGGCCGCTCGCAATGTCATAGGTTTGCACGGGGAGCGATGACGGCGGGTGGACCGCGAGGTCGAGCAGCAACAGGTCGCCGCTCGCACCGACGAGCGTTATCGCCTCGCGCGCGGTGTCGAGGCGCAGGATCATGTCTTTCGACAGCGGTTGCGGCGGATCGCTTTCGCAGCATCCCGCCCCCGCCGCGGTAAAGGTCGGCCGAGCAGCCGCGCCGACGATGCGGTGCCGACGCAGCCGGGCGCTGCCGCCCGCCAGGATGCGTATCGCGGCGGCCCCGGCCCGGAAGCTGGCGGTGGCGGGATCGGCCGCGCCCGCGGCGAAAGGCTGAAGCAGCAGCGACAGGCGGATGGCGCCGCGCTCGGCAAGCACGAGCCCGCACGGCCCGTCGCCGCCGCCGACGAGGCGCAGCGGCGGCCGCGCGAAGGGATCGGCCAGAGCATCGGTGGCCTCGCGGGCTGCCTCGCAGCGTGCGGGGTCGTGGCGGGGGAAATGATCGTGGCGCGACATGGCGTGCGATCCGGGCCGACGCAGAGGCAGTGCTCCGCGTCGGCGCACGGTCAAACGCGCACGATGGTTGCAATGGTCACGGCGATGTCGAACACCGACCCGTCGGTCGTCGTGTCGGGACCGATCGTCGATCCGTACAGGCCGACCGCGGTGTCGAGCAGCGGCAGCGCGTCGATGGCAATGGGCGGAAATTCCATAATCCCTCCTGTCTGAAACGGCGGCGTCGATGCCGCCGGCGACAGGGCTAGGAAGGCGCCGGAGCGAAGCCCAATTAACTTCGCGTAATCGCCGGCGCGAGCCAGAGCGACAGGCCGGGTGGCGGATCGGCGGGCGGCGTTTCGGTGCAGTGGCGCACCGCATCGGCGCGCGCGCGGGCCAGGATCGCGGGCGGCGTCGCAGCGGGGTGGAAGATATGATCGGCCTCGCCCAGCAGGCGCGCGGCGCGCAGCGTCAGATCGTCGGGATCGTCGCTGGCGAGCGCGATCACCTCCAGCCGCGCGGGCGCCGCGGCATGATCGGCGGCGAGCCAGGCAGCCACGGCGCCTTCGTCCGGCCCGGCAACCGGGTCGAGCGCGCCGCCGGGTGCCAGCGCGGCATCGATTGCGCGGCGGCGGGCGGCGGCATCGGGCCAGCGCGCCTTCATCGCGCCGCGCGCGGCGAACAGCGCGGTCGCAAGATTGCCGAGGGTGGCGGGCAGCAACGCCTCGATCCGCTGGCGCACCGCCTTGGCGAGCCCGGCCGACGCACCGCCGGTGCCGACCGCGATCGTTACCGGCGCGCGGTCAACGATCGCGGGGGTGGTGAAATCGCAAAGATCGGGCCGATCGACGACATTGACGAGGAGGCCGCGCGCGCGCAACTCCGCCGCCGCCTCTTCGGCGTCCTCGTCCAGCGCAACAAAGGCAATCGCCGCGCCTTCTTCCCACCGCGGCACGATCCGCCCGCCGGCGCGCGCAATCAGCCGCGCCTTCGCATCGGCAGCCTCCCCCTCCCCGACCAGAACGACCGTGCGGCCGGCAAGGTTCAGGAAGAGAGGAAGCTGGTGCATCGGCAATATCCTTCAACCATTGCAAACCCTGTGCTCCCGCGAAGGCGGGAGCCGATCTCCGGCAAGTGCCAATTCCAAGCGGCAGGAGATGGGTCCCCGCTTTCGCGGAGACCCACATAATTTCGATGGAATTCTTGCCGAACGCAATCTTGTTCAGTCGATCCAGTCGGGGACGCGTTCGGCGGCCATGATCGTGCCGGCGGCGATACGGTCGGCAACGACGATATAGCGGTCGCCGTCGACGAGCACTTCGGGAACCAGGCTGCGGCTGTTGTAGGTCGACGCCATCGTCGCGCCATAGGCGCCCGCGGTGCGGAAAACGGCGAGATCGCCCGCCGCAACCTTGTCGATCACGCGGTCGCGCGCGAAGGTGTCGCCGGTTTCGCACACCGGGCCGACGATCGAGGCGGTCATCGTCTCGCCGCTCGGGCGCACGGCCTGGAAATCGTGCCACGCATCGTAGAGCGCCGGACGCGCCAAGTCGTTCATCGCCGCATCGACGATGACGAAATCGCTCTGCGCCCCCGGCTTGACCCACAGCACTTCGGTGAGCAGCACGCCGGCGTTGCCCGCGATGACGCGCCCGGGTTCGAACATCAAGGTGACGTCCCAGTCGCGGGTGACGCGCGCGACCATCGCGCCATAATCGGCGGGGCTCGGCGGGTGGTCGCCCTCCTTGTAGGGAACCCCGAGCCCGCCGCCGAGGTCGACATGAGTGATGTCGTGCCCCGCAGCGCGCAGATCGGCGATCAGCCGCCCGACGCGGACGAACGCCGCCTCGAGCGGGTCGAGGCTGGTGAGCTGGCTGCCGATATGGAGCGCAATGCCGCGCAGTTTCAGGCCGGGCAGCCGCGCGAGCCGGTCGAATATCTGCGGAGCGACGTCGATGCCGACGCCGAACTTGTTTTCGGCCTTGCCGGTCGAAATCTTGGCGTGGGTGCCTGCGTCGACGTCGGGATTGACGCGCAGCACCGCCTGCGCGGTGATTTCCTTCCGCGCTGCGATCTCCGCGAGCGCGACGCCTTCGGGTTCATGTTCGATGTTGAACTGGCCGATGCCGCGGTCGAGACCGAGCGCCAGCTCGGCGCGCGTCTTTCCGACGCCCGAAAAGACGATGTCTTCGGGCGCCATCCCCGACGCGATCGCGCGTTCGAGCTCGCCGCCCGACACGACGTCGGCGCCATAGCCCTGCCGCGCGAGGACACGCAGCACGCCGAGGTTGGGGTTGCACTTGATCGCGAAGGCAATGTGCTTGCGCGGAATATCGGCGAGCGCGTCGCGAAACACCTGCGCATGGCGTTCGAGCGTCGCGCGCGAATAGACATAGACGGGGGTGCCGATTTCCTCGGCAATGCGCGGCAGGGGGATGTCTTCGGCGTAGAGAACGCCGTCACGATAAGCAAAATGATCCATGGAAAAGGTCCTGAACTCAGCCCGGAGGCGGCAAGTCGAAATCGTCGGGTTCGCGCTTTTCGGATCGTTTAAGAAGGTCGTCGCTGCGCGCGGGCCGGGCCTGCGCGTCAGGCGTCGTAAGCTCCTCCGTGGTCGGCTGGCGCTGTGCCCCGATGGGCAGCGCGGGCGGGGCCGAACCCGCCACCGGCTTCAGATCTTCCTTCTTGCCGCACGCGCCAAGCGTCACGAGCGCAGCGCTCGAAGCGGCCAGCAAAATCGTCGTGCGGATCTTTGCCATCACCTAAATCTCCAGCGCCGCGCGCGCCGCGGCAACGGCCTGCCTTACCCGTTCGGGCGCGGTGCCGCCATAGCTCATGCGGCTGGCGACCGACGCCTCGACCGTCAGCGCCGCGAGCGCGGCGGGCGTGACCGCGGCATGGATCGCCGCCGCTTCGTCCGCCGGAAGCGCCGACAATTCAACGCCGAGCTCTTCCGATCGTTTCACGCAGGCACCAACGATATGGTGCGCCTCGCGGAACGGCACCCCCGCCTCGCGCACCAGCCAGTCGGCCAGATCGGTCGCGGTCGAAAAGCCCGATGCGGCGAGCGCGCGCATCCGTTCGGTGCGAAAGGCCAGCGTGTCGACCATGCCGGTCATCGCGGCAAGCGACAGCGCGAGCGCGTCGAAGGCGCCGAAGACCGTTTCCTTGTCGTCCTGCAAATCCTTCGAATAGGTGAGCGGCAGCCCCTTCACGATCACCGAAAGCCGCTGGAACGCACCGAGCAGCAGGCCGGCGCGGCCACGCACCAGTTCGGCGGCATCGGGATTGCGCTTTTGCGGCATGATCGAGCTGCCCGTCGACCAGGCGTCGGGCAGGCTGACGAAACCGAAGGGCTGGCTGGCCCAGATCACGATCTCTTCGGCGAGGCGCGAAAGGTGAATCGCGGCAATCGAGGCGGCGGCGCAAAATTCGAGCGCGAAATCGCGGTCCGATACGGCGTCGATGCTGTTCGCCATCGGCCGGTCGAAACCGAGCGCCGCCGCGGTCGCAGCGCGGTCGAGCGGGAAGCTGGTGCCCGCCAGCGCCGCGGCGCCGAGCGGCGATTCGTTGAGCCGCGCGCGCGCGTCGGCGAAGCGGCCGCGGTCGCGAGCGAACATCTCGACATAGGCGAGCAGATGGTGGCCGAGCGTCACCGGCTGCGCGACCTGCAGATGCGTGAAACCGGGCATGATGCTGCCCGCATGTTCGTCGGCGCGCGCGAGCAGCGCGCCCTGAAGCGCCTTCAGCCCGGCATCGATCCGGTCGCACGCGGTGCGCACCCAGAGGCGAAAATCGGTCGCGACCTGATCGTTGCGCGAGCGCGCGGTGTGGAGCCGCCCGGCCGCTTCGCCGACCAGTTCCTTGAGGCGCGATTCGACCGTCATGTGAATATCTTCGAGCGCCAGATCGACCGGCACACCGTTCGCGGCGAACTCTTCGGCGATCTGCGCCAGTCCGCGATCGATGGTTGCCGCGTCGGCGGCGGCGATGATCCCCTGCGCGCCGAGCATCGCGGCATGCGCACGGCTGGCGGCAATATCCTCTTCCCACAAGCGTTTGTCGACGGGGATCGAGGCGTTTATCTCTTGCATGATCGCCGCAGGTCCGCCACCGAAGCGGCCGCCCCACATGCTGTTGCTATCGGGAGTATTCGCCATCCGCCGCGTTCCAAATCTTCGTCTTGCCGTGCTGGCCCTGCTGATCGCCGGTTCCGTCGCGGGGTGCGATAGGCAAAAGGAGGCCTCGGAGCAAGCAGGCGCGGGCCAAGCAAATATTTCGCCCGGCGAAGCGGCGCATGGTCGCGACCCCGCCACCTTTCAGCATGTCGTCGAGCGCGGCAACGCCGGCAAGGCCGGACCGATCGCCGTCTTTAGCGGTCCCGACGACGCGCCGGTGACGGTCGCGTCGTTTCGCGGCAAGCCGCTGCTGGTCAATCTGTGGGCGACTTGGTGTGCGCCCTGCGTCGCCGAAATGCCGACGCTCGATGCGCTTGCCGCACAAAAGGCGGGCAAGCTGACGGTCGTCGCGGTGGCGCAGGATCTGCAAGGCGCCGCGGTCGTCGATCCCTGGTTCCAGAAGGCGGGGCTGAAGGCGCTGCAACCCTATCTCGATCCGCAGAACACCTTGTTGGACGCAGCGAATACCGCCCTGCCGACGAGCATCCTCTACGATGCGAACGGGCGCGAACTGTGGCGCGTGGTCGGCGCCATCGACTGGCAGGGCGAGGAAGCGAAGGCGCTGCTGGCCGAAGGCGGAGTGTAGAATAAAGACGGCGGACGCATAGCGCCCGCCGCCTTTTGAAAACTCATTTCGACGATCAGCCTTCGATCGAGACGCGCCCCACAGGATAGCCCTTCTTGCGCATCACCTTGGTATAATCCTTGTCGGCGTCGACGACTTCGGTCGCCCATTCGTCCCAGGCATCCCAGCGATCCTCGCGGTCGGTTGCGCGGCCCAAGTCGCTCTTGAGCTCCTTTTCAGCCTCCAGAATATCGGTGCGATAATTGTACCAATATTTATTGTAGACACCCGCAATCGGCACGCTGCGAACCGGGGGGCGATCGAAACCCGGCGGCATCGACCCATAGGGGACCGTCGCCATTGCAGCACCGGCGGGAAGAGCCATAAGCGCCGCCAAAGTCGTCCATTTTTTCATCGTTCGTCTCCTTGGTGGACCCTGCTGGTCAGGAGAAAGAACGAAAGAGAACCGGCTTTTCTTCACGGACCGACGAGGATTCGACACGCCTCGCGGCGGAATCGTCCACGGCCGTCCCCGCAAGCGAGGCGGCGCCTCCGTCCGACGCCCCTACCCCGGATGCGCCTCGTCACCGACGCTCGATTTGAGCAGCCCGCGGAACACGTCCTGCGCGGTCCGTTTGCCCTGCGTCACGTCGAAGACGTCGCGCGCGATCGGCATCGCGATACCGTGGCGATCGGCGAGCGCCATCACCGTGGGCGCGCTTTTCACGCCTTCGGCGACCATGTGCATGTCGGCGATGATCGCGTCGATATGGCGCCCCTTGCCGAGTTCGACCCCGACGTGGCGGTTGCGCGACAGCGGGCTGGTGCAGGTCGCGATCAGGTCGCCCATGCCGGTCAGACCCGCGAAGGTTTCGGGGCGCCCGCCCATCGCAACGCCGAGCCGGGTGATTTCGGCCAGGCCGCGCGTCATCAGCCCGGCGCGCGTATTGTCGCCCGCGCCGAGCCCGTCGCCCATGCCGACCGCAATCGCGATGATATTCTTGAGCACCCCGCCGAGTTCGCAGCCGAGCAGGTCGGTGTTGGTATAGACGCGGAACAGCCCCGAATGGAAAAGCGGGTGCAGCGCGCGCACGACGATCTCGTCCTCCATCGACAGTACGCTCGCCGCCGCCTGGCCGCTCATGATCTCGCGCGCGAGGTTGGGGCCGGTGAGCACGCCGACGGGATGGCCGGGCAGCACCTCTTCGATTACCTCGGTCATCCGCTTGCCGGTCGCGAGTTCGAGCCCCTTGGTCAGGCTGATCACCGGCACCCAGGGGCGCAGATGATCGCGTGCTTCCTCCAGCACCGCGCGAAAGCTGTGCGACGGCACCCCCATGACGAGGACGTCGGCACCCGCCACCGCTTCGCCGAGATCGGCCGTCGCGCGCAGCGCCGCGGGCAGGCGGATGCCGGGCAGATATTTGCGGTTTTCCTGATCGCGGTTGATGCCATCGACCGTTTCGGCGTCGCGCGCCCACAAGGTGATCGGCGCGTTGCGCGATACCGTCGCGGCGACCGTCGTCCCCCAGCTCCCCCCGCCGAGGAGGCCCACTTTCAGGCGCATGTCTCTCTCCCTGTTTCGGGCGAGAGTGGCGCGCTTGCGCGCGATTGGCAAGCCGGTCCTCCCCGTGCCGCAGGCATGGTCCCCCTCCCCACCGCTGCGCGGCTGGGTGAATTCAGAGCCCGGCGAGAAAATCCTTCATCAGCGCGGCGGTGGCCTTCGGGTCCTCGACCATCGGGACATGGCCGACATGATCGAGCACATGCGCGCGGCTGTTCGCGATGCCCGCTTCGAGCACGGCGACGCAGCTGACGTCGATCAGCCGGTCGTGGCGGCCCCAGATGATCAGCGTCGGCACCGTCACCTCGCCGAGCCGGTCGTTGAGCGGGCGGTCGCGCATCTCGGTCGCAATAACCCAGAAGGCGGTATCGAGCTGATCGCGATATTTGAGCGCGTCGGCATAGAGCACCGGCTTCAATCGCGACGGCACGAAGGGCGGTTTGTGGACGACCATCGCGACGAGGCGGTCGGCATCCTCGATACCCGCCAGGACGAGCGGGTTATAATCCTCGTTCGCCGCCTGCTTCTGAAGGTCGCTCTCGTTCGCGCCCGCGACCCCGGCATTGTCGATCAGGATCAGGCTGGCGAGCGCATCGGGAAAGTCGAGCGCGTAGCGCAGCGCGATCCAGCCGCCCATGCTGTTGCCCGCGATATGCGGCTGCCGCAGTCCGAGCGCATCGACGAATGCCTTCAGCCGCGCGGTCTGCGCTTCGATATCATAGGCGAGATCGGGGTTGCGTTCATTCTCGCCAAAGCCGGGAAGGTCGGGTGCGACGACGTGATAGTCGCGCGTCAGAAAGGGGGCGAGAAACGACCAATTATCCTTGTCGCCCGAAAAGCCGTGGACGAGCAGCAGCGTCGGCTTCGTGCGATCGCCGCCTTCCAGATAGGGCCAGGCGCGGCCGTCGACGGTGACGCTTTTCTGCACCGTACCGCCGCGCCGCCGGAGCAGCGCGCGACCGATCGCGACGAGGCGGCCGGGGAAGACGAAATAGAAGATCGCGAGCGCGATCAGGGGTGCGAAAAGCAGAATGAGGAGGAGCTTCATGACGTGCGGGATTTCCCTGTCGATCCGTTGGCTTCAGGCTGCGATATGCGCATCGAACCAGCCGATCAGATCGTCCAGCACCGCATCGCGTTCCGGCTCGTTATAGATTTCGTGGAACAGGCCGGGATAGATTTCGAGGCGCTTGTCGGTCGAGGCGACATGGTCGAACAGATAGTGCGACCCCGCCACCGAGGCGAGGCTGTCATGGTCGCCATGCTGGAGCAGGATCGGCAGCCTGATTTTCGGTGCGCCTGCCTGCGCGGCCGCCATCGCGTCCATGAATTCCTTGCCGAGCCGCGCGCCGATCTTGCCCGTATAGACGAGCGGATCGGCAAGATAGGCGGCGACCACCGCCGGATCGCGGCTGACCCCGTTCGGATCGAGCGCCAATACGCCGAGGCGCGGAAAAAAGCGCGACAGAAAGCGGCTGATCCAGACGGTGAAGCGCGAGGGCGGCGCACCGGGGACAATCGCCGGACCCGACAGCGCGGCGGCGACAAAGGCGTCCTGCCGGTCGATCAGGAACAGCGTCGCGATCAGGCCGCCCATGCTATGCCCCAGCAGCAGGCGCGGCGCGCCCGGATGGTTGACCTCGACGAGCGTCAGCAGTTCGGCCATGCCGTCGGTGAAAGCCGAGAAGCGCGGGACATAGCCCCCCTCGCCATCCGACTTGCCATGGCCCCAATGGTCGACCGCATAGACGGCATAGCCGGCGTCGGTGAGCCGTTTTGCCACATGGGCGTAACGCCCGGCGTGCTCGGCATAGCCGTGCGCGAGGAGGATCACGGCCTTGGGCGCCGCGGCGGGAAGCCAATGGGTGACGTGCAGCATCGCGCCGGCGCCCGCCGATCCCGGCGGCAGCATCACCCCCGCGCCGCTCACCGGACCGGCTTTTTGAGCGCCGCGCTGCGGTGGCCGGGGCCGTCGTCGCCGCCCTTGTCGATGCGCGCGAGGATGGCGTCGAGCGCGCGGCTGATCGCGGTCTGGGTGCGCACCATCTCGATCTTCGGCCAGGCGGTGCGCATGCCGGTGTCGATCAGTTCGTCGATATCGTCCTGCGACAGATCGGACAATATCTTCGTCGGCGACCAGAATTTGGGCGGCCGGATGATGTTGATGTCGCCGGTATATTCCTGATTGATCAGCGAGCGCGCCATATTGGCGAGGCTGTTGAGCGGCGGCACCAGTTCGAGGGGCTTCTGGAAGATCACCATATTGGCGTTGAGCCACGCCTTGAAGGTCGCCATCGACGCATGCTGAATGGCCTCGATCGGCGCCATCTGCTTGCGCGTGTCGGTCGCGAAAGGCAGCGCGAGCGGGTTCGCCTGGCTGACGATATGATGGTTGACGCCGTAGAGGCGTTCGAGCCGCTTGGTCGGAATGTCGTGCGTCACCGACCCGTCGACCCAGCGCCGGTCGGGCTGATAGGGCACGCGCTTGCCCGCCTCGTCGCGCGCCATCAGCATGACCGGCGGAAAGACGCCAGGCACCGCACAGGAGGCGAGCACCGCTTCGCGGATCAGCACATTGGGCGCGGTGATCGCGTTGAGCAGGCGGCCGTTCTGATATTTTTCGGCCGGCGCGACCGACACGTTCAGATGCCGGCCGCTGACTTCATAGGCTTCCTGAAAGGTCAGATCGGGAATGAGTTCGGCGAGGCGCGCGGCGACCTCATCAGGGGCAAGGCGGCGCACTTCGGGATCGCGGTCGGCGCTGGCGAGCTTGTCGCTGGCCAGAAAGGCGCCGACTTCGGCATCCTTGCGCGTGCAGACGACCGCGGCGACGATCGACCCGCCGCTCGATCCCGCGAGGATCGTCGGCAGCACGCCTTCGTCCCAAAGCGCTTTCACGACGCCGACATGGAAATAGAGAAAGCTGCCCGACCCCGACAGCAGCAGCGCCGAGCGGCCGTAGCAATGTTGGGCGCGGCGGAAGAAATCGCGCTTTTCGTCGCGCGGGATGCTGCGCGCCGCGGCGATCTTGCCGAGCGCGGAGACGACCTCTGCCACATAATCCTCGATCAGCCTTTTGGTGCCGAAGCGCGCCTTCTGATACAGACGTTCGTGGCCCATGCCGTCGATATTGCCGTGGATGCCTTCGTTTAGGACGAAGAGCAGCCCCTTCACATCGCCCGCCGCCGACAGCTTGCGCAGCCGTTCGAGGCGGGCGCGGATCGCGCGATAGTCGAAATGCTTGCTTTCGTCGGCGTCGCGCCACGCCTGCATCCCCGATTTGCCGTCGGCAGCAATCGCCGCTCTGGTCCAGGCGGCATAGTCGGGCGCCTTCGCCAGATCGGCGTCCACGCTGAGCGTCGGGGAAAAGATCATTCGGTGGTCCTGCACTATTTCTATTTTAAGCGATTCTTGCGGGTTACGTTGCCTTTGGCAACTGTTTTGACGCCAGCTTCCACACCTTCGTCATCCCGGACCCGATCCGGGATCCATTGACCCGGCGCCGCGCGAATGGACGCCGGATCAAGTCCGGGGTGACGAAGGAGGTGATGCCTTCTTCCGCTTCGTCGGCGTTTTTGGTTTCGCTTTCGCCTTGGGTGTCGTTTTGGAGGAAGTCTTTGTCTTCGGAGCGGGCTTTTCTGCAGGCTTCGGTTTGACCGCCGCCTTTTCGGGCTTGGGCTGCGCGGCGAGCAAGTCGGCGAAACTTTCGTCGATGCACGTACGAAAGAAGGCGATGTCGGGCATGATCGCGCGTTCGGAGATGATCGAGAAGCCGACCTGACCGTTATAGCTGGGCGTCGCGATGAACAGCCCCATATTGTTGGCGAGCGGGCCCGCGCCATATTGCTGCACGAGCTGCGCGCCCGCGAGATAGAGCGGAACCTGCGCGCCCGGCACGTTCGAGATAAAAAGATTGGTGCCGCGCACCGCGAACCGCTCGCTCGTCAGGATGCGCGCGACCGCCGCCATCGTCGCGCCCGGAATATGCTGCGACAGGTCGGTCATGATCCGGGCGCTGACGCCCGCCTTTGCCTCCTTTGCCTCCACCGTATAGTCGCGGATCGCCGCGAGGCGCTTCAGCGAATCGGCGATGTCGGTGCGCAGCGGCACGCTCATCGCGGTCACCTGATTGCCGGGACTGTCGGCCTTGCCGCCCTTGCCGCGCCGGTTGATCGGGGCGACCGCGACGACGCTTTCCTTGGGCAGTTCGCCATGCGCCTGAAGATATTTGCGCAGCGCGCCCGCGCAGGTCGCAAGGATGACGTCGTTGACCGTCGCGCCGGGCACCTTTGCCCGCACCTTCGCGATATCGGCAAGCGCCACCCGGGTCGCGTCGAACATCTTGTGCGGGCCGACGGGTGCGTTGAAGCGCGTTTCGGGGACGCCCGCGGTCATCCCCTGATCGCTGAGCATCGACTTGCGCGCCGCGGTCATCAGCGAGGGCGACACCTTGAGCAGCGCGTTCATGAACTTGACCGGCGATTGCATCGATGCGGTCCAGGCGCGCGTCGCAACCTCCGCGCTCGACGGCGCCCGCCCGAGATCCTCGACCGGCGCGTCAGGGATTGCGGGCGTCCCCTTGGCGTCGATGTCGCTCATCGCGATGAAGGCATGCGCGCCCGACGCGCCATCGACCGCGGCATGGTGGACGCGGTGGAGCATCGCGAAGCTGCCCTTCGGGATGCCGGGGATGCGGTCGAGCCCCTCGATGATATAGATGTCCCAAAGCGGCCGGTTCATATCCATCGGCTTCGAGAAATAGCGCGCGACCGCGATGCAGAATTGCCGCCAGTCGCCGGGTTCGGGCAGGCGCGCGTGGCTCATATGCGCTTCGATGTCGAAATGTTCGTCCTCGACCCAATAGGGGTGATCGAGATCGAGCGGCAGCCGGTGGAGCCGACGTTTGAACAGCGGCGATGTGTCGACGCGCGACTGGACGTGCGCGATGATATCCTTGAACCGCACGAAGCCGCCCGGCGCCGTCGACGGATCGTAGATGTAGATACCCATGATATGCGTCAGATTGTTCGCGGTCTGGGTATAGAGGAACTGGGCGTCCTGGGCGCTGAGTTGCTTAAGCATGCGAACCTCCATCCAACATCGATGATCCCGTCCTTGCGAGCGGAGCGAAGCAATCTCCCGTCACCGACCGGGCGCCGGGGCAAAGGCTGGAGATTGCCGCGCCGCCTGCGGCTCCTCGCCATGACGGAGGCTGTGTCATGTCATTCTCCCGTCCCCGGCAATCGGTCCGCAAGCGCGAGCGTGGCCAGCCGCATCGATTCCATGACGTTGGCGAGCCCGCGGAGTTCCACGAGCAGCGCGCGGCGCGCGCGCAATCCGTCAGGGGTCGCGGTTTCCGCCAGCCCCATATGGCGCATCTGCGACAGGGCGTTGGCGAAGAGCAATTTTCCGATCGACGCTTCGCTGCTGATCCGGCGCAAGAGCCAGGCCTGCCGCCCCTCGATCAGCGCGGCGTCGAGCAGCGCCTTTTCATCGACCGGATCGCCGGGGCGCGCGCGCGCCAGAATGTCGGCGACGACCGAATAGGCCTCGGCAAAGGGTAGCAGGATCGCATGGCCGACCATCGGCTGACAGCGGCGAATGAGCTGCGCAACGCCGCGGTCGCCGCTCGCCAGTCGCTTGGCCCAGGCAGGGTCGATGCGCGCAAGTTCGGCCTCCAGCGCGGCCAGATGTTCGCCGCGCGGCGGGTAGAAGAATTCGAATTTGAACAGATCGCGCAGGCGGTCGATCCGCGCCCAGAAGGCGGCGGTCGAATCCTTGCTGTCGGCATCGCGCAGCTCGAACAGCGCCAGCTCGATCATCGCGCGGTCGAGGAAATGATGCGCGATGATGTTGCGATAATAGCTCGCCATCGGATGCTTGGCGGGGTCGATCGAATAGACGGTCTCGCTGCCGGCCTCGAACCGCGTGAGCAGGCCGCCCTCGACGAGCGTGTCGAGCGTCGCCGCGAGAGCCGCGGCGTCGCCGCCTTCGAGCTCGCGGCTGAGGCGGATGCCGCGCTCGCGTGCCCAGGCGGTGATGCGCGCGATCGTCGCGATCATCTCTGCCTCGGTCACGCCGCGCGGCGCGGTGCCGAGCAGGATGAGGCACATGACCGAAGTGACGGTAAGCGGGGTGACGCGGTTCGCCTCGACCGCGACAGCGAAGGCGATACGCTCCAGCGCGCGCCGGTCGTCGGGGGCCGGGGCCTCCGGAATGACGACGGGATCGCCGATGTCGAGACGGATGCGCCCCGACGGTTCCTTGAGGCTCTTCATATAGCCGATGAACCAGGCGAGGCTTTCGGGTTTCTTGGTCCGCCCGGTCTGTTCGGCGGCATATTCCTCGACATCGCGGATCAGGTCGAAACTGGTGACGAAGGGCACGAAATGCACCCCCTGCGTCCCGGTCGCGTGCGCGGCGTCGAGGACATATTTCATCAGGCCATATTTCGGCGGCATCAGCTTGCCGAGGCGCGAGCGCGTCCCTTCGAAGGCCCAGGACAGCGGGAAGCGCTTGGCGAGCAGCCAGGCGATATAGTGGCGCAGCACCAGCTTGTAGACGGGTTGATCCTGAAAGCTGCGACGAATGAAGATCATACCCGACCGGCGGAAGAACTGGCCCATGATCGCGAAGTCGAGATTGGCGCCGCCGAAGCTGTGCAACATCGGCAGGTCATTTTCATAGGCGAGGCGGCTGGGGGTCGCGCCGTCGATATAAGTTTTATGCGTGAACAGGATCGCGGTCGGATGTTCGCGCAGCACCGAACGCAGCTTTGCAAGCTCGGCCGCATCGACCTCCATCTCGGGCGCGTAGCCGCCGAACATCATGCGGTCGAGCCGCGCGCGCAGGTCGAGGAACAGCGCACTGGGGGTCGCGATGACCTCCTTCATCAGCGGACGTGCCTCGCGGTAGAGATCGGCGACGGGCCGGCCGAGCTGGCCGGCAAGATCGGCAAGCGCGGCGCGGAATTTGGGGTTGGTACGCAGCGAGTCGGCAACGAAGCGCGGCACCTTGTAGCGGCTGCCGCGGATGCCGCGTTCGGCGACGTCGAGCGCGAGCCCCGCCTGCCGCGCGACGAAGCCGGCAAATTCGCTGCTGCTCTCCTCAGCGCCGTCACCGCCGCCGGTCTGCGCAAGATAGCGCGCCTTCAGCTCGGTCTGCGTTGCCGCTTCGCCGGCGAGGATCTGCGCCCGGCGCCGATCGCGCCACAGGATGAACCGCGCGCGCAGCGGCCCCGGCCGGCGCGGGTCGCCGAAGATCAGATGCCGGAATTTCAGCGCGCGATCGCGCTCGAAACCGGGGATGCGCCACGCGACGCGCAGCGGCACCACCGTGCGCGCGGGATCGCCCGCCAGCCGCGCCTTGAGCGCGTCGAGGTCGAGGGCATGATCGTCGTCGGCGATCGCGAGGCTGACCCACATCGGCGCCCCTTCCCCGCCCGGATCGACCGAGGTCGCATGGATCCAGTCGAGCAAAATCTGCCGCTCGATCCGGTTGCGCGCGTCGATGATGTAAAGCCGGTCGGCCAGCTGCTCCGCGACGAATTCGCTGCGGGGCGTGCCGTCGGCCATGGCCTTAAACCACCGTCATTGCGAGGAGCGAAGCGACGCAGCAATCCAGCGTGGCGTAACCCGCCCTGGATTGCTTCGCTTCGCTCGCAATGACGAGGTGAAACATGGGCTAGGCCTTCTTTGCCTTTCGGGGCGTCGGCTTTTTCTTGGCGGCAGGCTTCTTGGTAGCCGCCTTCTTCGGCGCTTTTTCGGGTTTTGCCGTGGGCGCCGCCTCCTTCGCAACCGATTCCGCGACCGTCTCCTCGGGCTGGCCGAGAGTGCGCAGGAACATGTTGCGCACGTCGCGGACATGGGTGTTCAGCGTCTTCACCTGCCATTCGGACGTATCGACGGGCGGCAGGACGGTGACGCGCACCGTCGCGGGGCGCATCACGAATTCGTTCTTCGGCGCGACGTCGGTCGCATTGTGGATGACGATCGGGACGATCGGCACCCCCGCCTGCATCGCGAGGTGGAAGGCGCCCTTCTTGAAGGGTTCGAGCTTCGGGGTCAGGCTGCGCGTCCCTTCGGGGGCGATGCAGATCGACTTGCCTTCCTTCTGAATGGCCTCCACCAGCGGTTCCATCGCCTTGATCGCGCTCTTGCCGTCGGCGCGGTCGACGAAGACGGTACCGCCCCATTCCATCAGCTTCCCCAATATGGGGATGTCCTTGATCTCCTTCTTCCCTACCCCGCCCATGTCGCGGCGGATGAGCTTGGCGAGGATCATCACGTCCGCCTTGCTCTGGTGGTTGAAGATGAAGATGCACGGGCGCGACGACCACAGGTGGCGTTCGTCTTCGACCTCGAGTTCGACGCCGGTGATCGCGGTGGCGAAATCGCCGAACAGCCCCATCGAGAAATTGACCGCCTCGCGCTGCGAGCGGGTGAGCGCCCAGATCGGCAGACCGGCGGCGAAGGCGCCGATCAGCGAGCCGGTGGCGTAGATGGTGCGCGTATAGTCGACCCACGACGGCGTGCCGCGGCTCGCGAAGCGCTGCACCGGCCAGTTGCGCTCGTCGGCGATTGCCTTCAATTTCATATTGGGATTGAGCGGCCGCGGCTTGCCGACGCGTTCGAGCAGTTCAATGTCGTCGTCGCTGTCCGAATAGAAATAGCTCTGATCGAGGTCGAGGCCATATTCGGCGGCAAGCTCCTCGGCGGCGATCACCTTGCCCTCGCCGAAGCAGAGCGGGCGGATGATGTCGCCGGTGAACACGCCATCCTCAATCTCATAGGCCGAGCATTTGATGTCGGATATGCCGAGGTCGCGCGCAGTCGGCTCGATCTGGTAGATCGTCGCCGACGAGATGATCGCGACGCGGTGCCCCTTGGCCTGATGCGCCTCGATGATCGCGCGCGTCTCGGGATAGATTTTGCGCGCGATATGTTTCTTGTAGAGTTCTTCGCCGAACTGGACGAAACTTTCCTCCTCGACGCCCTTCATGAATTTGGCGGCGCCGCTCATCAGCCCCGAAAAGCCGATCGCGCCCAGGCTGTGCTGCGCGATGACATTGGCGGTCTCGGCGATCTCCTCGACCGACATTTCGCGGCGCTGCAGCTTTTCGCGCAGCATCGCGGTCGCCGAATAGCCGGCGATGATCGTTCCGTCGAAATCGAAGAGCGCGGCGATATGCGATCCGGGTTCGGACGCGAGAACTTCTTCCAAATGCGGCTGCGGCCTTGGCACGCGCATCTCCCCCACTGGCGGCTGTACCGCCTTATCCCTGCACGATGACAGGTAAAATGGGGTTAATCAATGGCGCGAAAGAGTGAGCGCCCGTCCCAATTTCGTCATCCCGGCGAAGGCCGGGGTCTCAACCCGGCATCGTTGCGCACCGGCGAGATCCCGGCCTTCGCCGGGGTGACAATCAGGGTTTGAGCGCCGACGCCTCGCGCGCGAGTGTCTCGATCCGGGCCGGATCGAGCGGCCCCGCGGGGACGACCCAGCTGCCGCCGACGCACAGCACCGGGTCCAGCGCCAGCCATTCGGGTGCTGTCGCGGCGGTGATGCCGCCGGTGGGGCAGAAGCGCGCCTGCCCGAACGGCCCCGCGAGCGCCTTGAGCGCAGGGATGCCGCCGCTCGTCGCGGCCGGGAAGAATTTGAAATGCGAGAGGCCAAGATCCATGCCGCGCATGATGTCGCCGGCATTGGCCGTACCCGGAAGGAAGGGAATGCCGCTCGCGACCGCCGCCTTGCCGAGATTGTCGGTCAGCCCCGGCGAAACGATGAATTCGGCGCCCGCATGGATCGCGCCCGCCAGCATCGCGGGATCGAGGACGGTACCGGCGCCGACGACCGCACCCGGCACCGCCTTCATCGCCGCGATCGCGGCAAGCGCGGCGGGGGTGCGCAGCGTGACCTCAAGCACCGGCAAACCGCCCGCGACGAGCGCCTCGGCCATCGGTACGGCGTCCTCGACGCGGTCGATGACGATCACCGGGATGACGGGGGCTAGTGCCATGATCTGGTCGATGGACTTGTCGGTCATATCTTTTTCCTTCGTCGCCCCCGCGAAGGCGGGGGCCGTTGGCAAGGGTGGCGCTAGGCCGATAGCGGCCCCCGCCTTCGCGGGGGCGACGGCTTAGGTGACGGTCTCCATCGCCGCCAGCATCGCCGAGCCGCCCTTTTCGGCTTCGTCGGCGTGATGGCGGAACAGGGCGAACAGCTCGCGACCAACGCCGAGTGCGGGCGGCGGGGCGATGGCGGGCGTCCGCGCGGCCCATTCGGCCGGATCGACGAGCGCCGTCACCTCGCCCCTTACCGCACAGACGCGCACCATGTCGCCGTCCTGCAAACGGGCGAGCGGGCCGCTGATCCCGTCGGAGCCGGGCAGCGCCTCGGGCGAGAGGTGGATCACCGCAGGCACCTTGCCGCTCGCCCCCGACATGCGGCCATCGGTGAGCAGCGCGACGCGGTAGCCGCGGTCCTGCAGCACGCCGAGCGCCGGGGTGAGCTTGTGGAGTTCGGGCATGCCGTTGGCGCGCGGCCCCTGGAAGCGCACGACGACGACGCAGTCGCGGTCGAGTTCGCCCGCCTTGAATGCAGCGAGCACCTGATCCTGATCGTCGAAGAGGCGCGCCGGGGCTTCGATCGTCCAGCGATCCGGGGCAACCGCGCTCGTCTTGATGATCGCGCGGCCAAGATTGCCCGACAGCAACCGCATGCCCCCGTCGGGCGAAAAAGGCGCGGAAACGGGACGCAGCATCGTATCGTCGCGCGACGTTTCGGGTGCGGCCTCCCAATGAAGCGCATCGTCGACCAGCACCGGCTGTCCCGAATAATCGGCCATTGACCCGCCCACCGTGAGCACATCTCCGTGGAGCAGTCCGGCGCCGAGCAGTTCGCGCACGACATAGCCGATCCCGCCCGCGGCGTGGAAATTGTTCACATCGCCCGCGCCATTCGGATAGACGCGCGCGAGCAGCGGCACGGCGCGGCTCAGCTCGTCGAAATCCTGCCAGTCGATGATAATCCCCGCCGCGCGCGCGATCGCCGGCAGGTGGATGGCATGGTTGGTCGAACCGCCGGTCGCGAGCAGGCCGATCGCGGCATTGACGATTGCCTTTTCATCGACGCACCGCGCGAGCGGGCGATAATCGTCGCCGGTCCAGCCGATTTCGGTCAGCCGGCGCGTCGCGGCACGGGTCAGTTCCTGCCGCAGCTTGGTGCCCGGATTGACGAAGGCACTGCCGGGAATGTGCAGCCCCATCAATTCCATCATCATCTGGTTGGAATTGGCGGTGCCATAGAAGGTACAGGTGCCCGCGCCATGATAGCTGGCCGCCTCCGCCTCGAGCAGCGCGTCGCGGCCGACCTTGCCCTCGGCATATAGCTGACGGACGCGGACCTTTTCCTTGTTCGCGAGGCCCGACGGCATCGGCCCGGCCGGGATGAGGATCGTGGGCAGATGGCCGAAACGCAGCGCGCCGATGAGCAGGCCGGGAACGATCTTGTCGCAGATGCCGAGCAGCAGCGCGCCTTCGAACATCGCGTGGCTGAGCGCAATCGCGGTGCCCTGCGCGATATTGTCGCGGCTGAACAGCGACAGGTCCATGCCCGCCTGCCCCTGCGTCACCCCGTCGCACATTGCGGGAACGCCGCCCGCGACCTGCGCCGTCGCACCGGCTTCGCGCGCGAAAATCTTGATCTGTTCGGGGTAGCGGCCATAGGGCTGATGCGCCGACAGCATGTCATTATAGGCGGTGACGATGCCGATATTCATCTCGGCGCCCGCGCGGATCGCGGGCTTGTCCTCGCCCGACGCCGCGAAGCCATGCGCAAGGTTGCCGCACGACAGATTGCCGCGATTGGTTCCGGCCTCGCGCTGACGCTGCATCAGATCGAGGTAGGCGGCGCGGCGCTGGGCGCTGCGGCGAGTGATGCGGTCGGTGACGGCGGCGATCGTGGGGTGGAGGGTGGTCATATTTACCTCGTCACCCCGGCGAAGGCCGGGGTCTCACCGTTGCAGCAAAATGCGAGGTCGAGATCCCGGCCTTCGCCGGGATGACGATCAAAAAAACTAGTCATGCCAGCTCGCTCCGTCGCGTTCGATGAGCGCGATCGCGCTCGACGGGCCCCAGCTTCCCGCGGTGTAGGTCTGCGGCGCCAGATCGACCGATGCCCAGGCGTCGCGGATCGAATCGATCCATTCCCACTGCGCCTCGACCTCGTCGCGGCGCACGAACAGCGTCTGATCGCCCTCGATGAAGTCGAGCAGCAGCCGTTCATAGGCGATGCGCCGCCGCTCGCCCTCGAAACTGTGCGAGAGCGACACGTCGAGCGTGACCTCTTTGAGCTTCACCCCGTCGCGGTCGAGCCCCGGCTGCTTCGCCATCACCTTGACCCGGATATTCTCTTCGGGCTGCAGGTTGATGATCATGCTGTTGGCGTCGAGCCGGCCCGCGCCGACGCGCGCGAAGATATTATGCGGCACCGGCTTGAACTGGATCAGCACCTCCGACTTGCGCTGCGGCATCCGTTTGCCGGTGCGCAGGTAAAAGGGCACGCCCTTCCAGCGCCAATTGTCGATATAGGCCTTGAGCGCAACGAAGGTTTCGGTGTTCGACGGATGGCCAAGCTCGTCGGCATAGCCCGCAACCGCCGCGCCGTTCACCGCGCCGCTCGTGTACTGACCCTTGACGCTGTGCGCCTTGACGTCGTCGGCGCGCATCTTGCGCAAGGACCGCAGCAGCTTGACCTTTTCGTCGCGCACCGCGGTCGCCGAGACGCTCGCCGGCGGCTCCATCGCGATGATCGCGAGGAGCTGGAGCATATGGTTCTGCACCATATCCTTCAATGCACCGACGCCATCATAATAGGAGACGCGGCCTTCGAGGCCGACGGTTTCCGCCACGGTGATCTGGACATGGTCGATCGCCTGCGCGTTCCACAGGGGTTCGAACAGCATATTCGCGAAACGCAGCGCGAGCAGGTTCTGGACCGTTTCCTTGCCCAGATAATGATCGATGCGGAAAACGCGATCCTCGGCAAAGGCGCTGCCGACCTGTTCGTTGACCGCACGCGACGAGGCGAGATCGTGGCCGATGGGCTTTTCCATCGCGATCCGGCATTCGGCGCAGGCGATCCCGGCGGCAGCAAGACCCTGCGCAATCGGGCCGAACATCGACGGCGGGGTCGACAGATAGGCGCCGATGGGGCGGCTCATACGGTCACCGAGCATTTCGGCCAGCCGGTCGTACCCCGTCCCCGCGCCGGCATCGACCGCGCAATAGTCGATCCGGTCCAAGAAGGCGGCGATCACCCCTTCATCGATGCGATCGCCCGCGAGATGGTCGTCGAGCGCGGCGCGCACCATCGCGTGCGCCCCCGCCCGGTCCATCTGCGAGCGGCCCGAGGCGACGATGGTCATCGCATCGTCGAGCAGCCCGTCCATGTGCAGATTGTAGAGCGAGGGGAAGAGCATGCGATGGGCAAGATCGCCCGTCGCCCCGAACAGCACCAATGTTTCGACTTTGACGCTCACAAATATCCCCTTGGATAACGGACAGGGACGGTGGCGAAAGCCCCTGGCGATTGCAACGCGCATACGTAAGCCGCATAGCTTTGCATCGCCATTGGCAAGCCGCCCGCATCTGGCATAGGAACGCGCCATGACCGACGCGCCCATCCCCTATGATGTCATCGTGATCGGCGGCGGCGTCAATGGGGCCGGCGTCGCGCGCGATGCCGCGGGGCGCGGCGCGCGGGTGCTGCTGATCGAACAGGGCGATCTGGCGCAGGGCACCTCCTCGGCCTCGACCAAGCTGATCCACGGCGGGCTGCGCTATCTGGAGCATTATGAATTCGGCCTGGTGCGCGAGGCATTGGCCGAGCGCGAGATATTGTGGGGCATCGCGCCGCACATCATCTGGCCGATGCGTTTTGTCCTTCCCTATCGCGACGGTCTGCGCCCGCGTTGGCTGCTGCGGCTCGGCCTGTTCCTCTATGACCATATCGGCGGACACCGGAAATTGCCGCCGACGCGGTCGATCGACCTGGCGCGGCATCCGGCGGGCGCGCCGCTGCAGCCGCAATATGCCAAGGGTTTCGAATATTCGGACGGCTGGGTCGACGATGCCCGGCTGGTGATGCTGAACGCACGCGACGCCGCCGACCGCGGGGCGCGGATCAAGACGCGTACCCGCGCCGACCTGATGCGCGTCGAGGACGGGTTATGGGTGGTGGAGGCGACGGGCGCGAACGGCCAAGCCTATCGCTTTACGGGCCGCAGTCTTGTCAACGCCGCCGGCCCCGCCGTGCTCGACCTGCTGCGCCGCGCCGCCGCGCCGCCCGATTATCAGATGCGGCTGGTGCGCGGATCGCACATCGTGGTGCGCAAGCTGTTCGACCATGATTTCGCCTATTTCTTCCAGCTTCCCGACGGACGCATCTTTTTCGCCATCCCCTATGAGCGCGATTTCACGCTGATCGGGACGACCGACCAGGATCATGAGGGATCGCTGGCCGACGTGCATGCAAGTGCCGAGGAAATCGCCTATCTGTGCGAGGGAGCGAACCAGTATTTCGCCGCGCAGATCGGCCCCGACGATGTCGTGTGGACCTATTCGGGGGTGCGGCCGCTGGTCGAGGACGGATCGGGCAAGCCCGAGGCGGCAACGCGCGGATACCGCATCGACCTTGACCTGGAAGAAGGCGCGCCGCTGCTCACCATCTATGGCGGCAAGATCACCAGCTACCGCCATGTCGCCGAACATGCGGTAGACGATCTGGCGGCGCATGTCGCCGCGCTGACCGGGGCGCGCTGGACCGCCAGCGCGCCGCTGCCCGGCGGCGATTTTCGGACCGACGGCGCGGCGGCGCTGAAGGCCGACTATCGGCTTGCTCACCCCTTCCTCTCAGCCGCGACGGTCGACCGCATCGTCAAGGCCTATGGCACCGACGCGCGGGCATGGCTCGGCACGGCCCAAAGCTGGGACGACCTGGGCGGGGAGATCGCACACGGGCTGTCGGCTGCCGAGATCCGCTGGATGATCGACCGCGAATGGGCGCAGACGAGCGACGACATTTTGTGGCGGCGTAGCAAGCTGGGGCTGCATTTCACCGCCGAGGACATCAAGCGGCTCGATGGCTTTCTAGACGGTATCGCCGTCAAGCCCGCGCTGCCCGAGTAATCGCCCGCCCGCCTATGCCGCCGCGGCGATCGCCAGCGCATCGGCGCCCGCCGGAAAATGGCTGCGTCCCGTCCGGTCGTGCACCGCGTCCCACACCGCCGCCGCGACATCGGCCTCGGTCGTGAAGAGCGCGGGCTGCGCCATGCCCGCAAGGATCGGCGCGGCATGGCTGCCATAGGGTTCGGGCAGCACGTCGGCGAGCGCGACATCGGTGTTCGCGCTAAAGGCGGTGGTCGGACCATAGCCCGGCTCGACGAGTTTCACCCCGATACCCAGCGGTTGGAGTTCGTGCGCGAGGCTGCCGGTGAAGCCCTGGATCGCGGTCTTGCTGCCCGTATAGGCGGCGGCATAAGGGAAAGCGGCAAGCGTTGCCGACGAGGTGACGTTGACGATCGTTCCCGACCGGCGTTCGCGCATCTGCGGGATCACCGCCTGCGTCATGGCGATAGTGCCGACGCTGTTGGTGGCATAGACGTCGCGGATGCGCCGCAGCGGCGAATGTTCGAGCGCGCCGAACAGGCCGATCCCCGCATTGTTGACGAGAACGTCGATCGGCCCGGCGGCGGCGATGGCGGCGGCGATGCTGTCGTCATCGGTCACATCGAGCGGCAGCAGGCGAAGCCGCGCCGAAGGTTCGAGCGGCGCGGCGGCCGGGTTGCGCATCGTCGCGATCACGGTCCAGCCGCCCGCATGAAAATGGCGTGCGGTTTCGAAGCCATAGCCCGACGAGCAGCCGGTGATCAGAATCCGTTTCATCATTCTTCCTTTCATCAGGGTGATGGAAATGATCTAGGCAACGGAAGAGATACTATCTATAATATATAATCCATCATTCATTACAGATAGTCCGGATATGGCCGACCCGCTCTCCGATCTTATCGCGCTGCTGCGCCCCAGCACGGTCTTCGCGAAAGGGATTGGCGGACGCGGGCAGTGGGCGGTGCGCTATTCATCCTTCGGCGACCCGAGCTTTTGCACGGTGCTGCAAGGTCGCTGCCGGTTGACGGTCGATGGCGCCGATCCGGTCACGCTGATTGCCGGCGATTTCGTGCTGTTGCCTGCGACGCCGGGCTTCACCATGTCGGCCATCGACGCAGGGGCTACCTGCGATCCGGTCATGATCGATCCCCATGACACCACCGGATTTTCGGGCGAGATGCGGCATGGCGAGCCCGACGGTGAGCCCGATGTTCGGATGCTCGGCGGCTATTTCGCCTTTGCCTCGCCCGACGCCGGCCTGCTGGTATCGCAGCTTCCCACCCTGATCCATCTGCGCGGAGCCGAGCGGCTGGCGGCGCTGGTACAGATGGTGCGCAGCGAAGCGGGCGGCGACAGGCCGGGGCGCGATCTGGTGCTCGCGCGGCTGGTCGAGATACTGCTGGTCGAGGCGCTACGCGCCGCGGGCGGCGACGAGGCGCCGCCGGGAATGCTGCGCGGTCTTGGCGACCCGCGTCTGGCGAGCGCGATCCGCTGCATCCACGATGCCCCCGCGCACCCCTGGACGGTCGCGGCGCTGGCGCAGGAAGCGGCGCTGTCGCGATCGGCCTTCTTCGACCGTTTCGCGCGCACCGTCGGCGTGCCGCCGATGGAATATGTGCAAAGCTGGCGCATGAGCCTGGCCAAGGACATGTTGCGCCGCCGCACGGGCAGAATCGACGAAATCGCCGAGCGGGTCGGCTATGGGTCGGCGAGCGCGTTCAGCACCGCCTTTGCGCGCGCGGTGGGCGTGCCGCCGCGGCGCTTTGCAATGACGGCCGGCTAGCGCGGTTTGCGCGTCGGCTTTGCGGCCTTGCGCGCCGCTTCGTCGCGCAGCCTGTTCTCGCGCTCGGCCAGTTCCTCGAAACGGCAGAGCGGAATTAGTGCGGGCGGTTTCTTCTTGTCGGTCATCCTTCTCTCGTCGCCCCGGATCTTATCCGGGGTCCATGCGATCTTGCGCCGCGAATGGATGCCGGATCAAGTCCGGCATGACGAAAATATGGCGTTCACGCCGCTTCGGCTTCCGCATCTGCGGGCAAGCGGATCATGTAATCGAAGGCCGACAGAGCCGCCTTCGATCCTTCGCCCATCGCGATCACGATCTGCTTGTAGGGGACGGTCGTGCAATCGCCCGCGGCGAAGATGCCGCGCTGGCTCGTCTCGCCGCGATGGTCGACCTCGACCTCTCCGTGGCGCGATAGGGTGACGCTGTCCTTGAGCCATTCTGTGTTCGGCACGAGGCCGATCTGAACGAAGATGCCTTCAAGTTCGACCTGATGCAGTTCGTCCGAATTGCGGTCCTTATAGGCAAGCCCCGTCACCTTTTCGCCGTCGCCGAGCACTTCGGTGGTCAGCGCCGAGGTGATGATCTTGACGTTGGGCAGGCTCGCGAGCTTGCGCTGAAGAACGGCGTCGGCGCGGAGCTGGCTGTCATATTCGATCAGGGTGACGTGCGCGACGATGCCGGCAAGGTCGATCGCCGCCTCGACGCCCGAATTGCCGCCGCCGATCACCGCGACGCGCTTGCCCTTGTAGAGCGGGCCGTCGCAGTGCGGGCAATAGGCGACGCCCTTGTTGCGATAGGCATCCTCGCCCGGCACGCCGAGCTGGCGCCAGCGCGCACCGGTCGAGAGGATCACGGTGCGCGCCTTGAGCGACGCACCGTTGGCAAGCACGACTTCGTGCAACCCGCCCTCGGCCTTTGCCGGGATCAGCTTTTCGGCGCGCTGCAGGTTCATGATGTCGACGTCATAGTCTTTGACGTGGCTCTCCAATTGCGCGACGAGCTTCGGCCCTTCGGTGTGCTGGACTGAAATGAAATTCTCGATCGCCATCGTGTCGAGCACCTGTCCGCCGAAGCGTTCGGCCGCGATGCCGGTGCGGATGCCCTTGCGTGCCGCGTAGATCGCGGCCGCGGCGCCCGCGGGGCCGCCGCCGACAACGAGCACGTCGAACGCGTCCTTGGCAGCGATCTTTTCGGCCGCCTTGGCTTCGGCGCCGCTGTCGAGCTTGGCGAGGATCTGTTCCAGTTCCATGCGGCCCTGACCGAAATTCTGACCATTCAGGAAGATCGTCGGCACCGCCATGATCTTGCGCTCCTCGACCTCGGCCTGGAACAGCCCGCCGTCGATCGCGGTGTGGGTGATGCGCGGATTGACGACCGACATCAGGTTCAAGGCCTGCACGATATCGGGGCAATTCTGGCACGACAGCGAGAAATAGGTTTCGAAGTGGAAGTCGCCGTCGAGCGCCGCCACTTGCTCGAGCACCTCGGCGCTCACCTTCGGCGGGTGGCCGCCGACCTGGAGCAGCGCGAGGACGAGCGAGGTGAATTCATGGCCGAGCGGGATGCCCGCGAAGCGCACCGCGACATTGGCGTCGCTCACGCGGCGGATCAGGAAGCTGGGGCGGCGCGCATCATCGTCGGTGCGCGTCACGCTGACCTTGTCCGACAGCGCGGCGATATCGTCGAGGAGCGCCGCCAGCTCGGCCGACTTCGCATCGTCGCCGAGCGACGAGAGCAATTCGATCGGTTCACGAAGGTTCGTGAGAAGGCCCTGAAGCTGTTGCTTCATATTGGCATCGAGCATGGGGAAAGTTCCTGCGAAAGGGGGAGAAATTAAGCCGTGTATCCCCGCGAAGACGGGGTGCAAACTGGCACCATCCGGTGATGGGCCCCCGCCTTCGCGGGGGCACACCGTTTTTTATGCATCGATTTAGATCTTGCCGACGAGGTCGAGCGAGGGCGCGAGCGTTTCGGCGCCTTCTTCCCACTTGGCGGGGCAGACTTCGCCGGGGTGGCTGACCCAATATTGCAGCGCCTTGATCTTGCGGAGCAGTTCGGCGGCGTTGCGGCCCACGCCTTCGGGGGTGATTTCCAGAAGCTGGATTTCACCCTGCGGGTCGAGCACGAAGGTACCGCGGTCGGCAAGGCCGACGCCCTGGCGCAGAACTTCGAAATTGTTCGACAGATTGTGGTTCTGGTCGCCGACCATATAATAGTTGATCTTGCCGATCGCCGGCGAGGTGTCGTGCCACGCCTTGTGGCAGAAATGCGTGTCGGTCGACACCGCGAACACTTCGACGCCCATGTTCTGCAGCGTCGGATAGATGTCGGCGAGGTCTTCGAGCTCGGTCGGGCAGACGAAGGTGAAGTCAGCCGGATAGAAGAAGAAGACGGCCCACTTGCCCTTGACGGTTTCGTCGCTGATGTCGACGAACTTGCCGTCCTTGTACGCAGTCGCGTTGAAGGGCTTGATGGTGGTGTTGAGCACGGACATGGAGAGCCTCCTTTTGTTTGTGGAGCCCTCCCCTAGCGATTTATGTTGCAGTGCGGAAATTGGAAATCCGCGCCGGCATGATCGATTTTATCGATTAAAAATGGCTTGAAACATCAAACATCCGAACACATGTCGCCTAGCTTGCCGAAGCGCCCCGCGCCGGCTTGCGTCGTCGTCAGGACCAGCTGCGCGCCAGCTTCTCCGCCGTCGCGTCGATCGCGCCCGGCCCGGTATTGCCGACCAGCGCGTAGGACATGTCGCCGCGGCGCCAATAGGCCACCGATTGCGCGCCTTCGCGCACCGCGTCGGGGCGTTCGGGCGCGCCTGAACGCTGGTGCAGCGCAAAGAGCGACAGCGGATCGCCCGCCTGGGTGCGGACAGCGACGAGCAGGGCCGGGCCGCGCTCGGTCGGGAAAAGCTGAACGTCGGTGATCTTCCAGCTTTTCGGCACGCTGGGAATCGCGATATTGGTGGTGCTCGCAATCTCGCGCGCGTCGTAATGCGTCGTTTCGGCCTGCGAATCGAGCCCGGCGCGCATCATCGCGATGCGGTGCGACGAGATGGCATAATCGACATAGGCGGGCGGTCCCTGCGTCGCGACGAACAGCAGCGCGACAACCGCTGCGGCGACCGAGGTGCCGCCGACCGACATCCAGCGACCCCAGCGCCGGGCCGGCTCTGCCAGATCACGGCCGAGCGCCGCGACCGCGGCGGGCATCGCGCGCCTGTCCTGCGCCAGAAGCTGCAAGGCGCTGCGTGCGCCGAGATCGCCCATCACGCGTGCGGCGAGGTCGGGGTGACGGCGCAGATGATCCTCGACGGCGAAACGCCCTTCGACATCGAGTTGCCCGTCGACATAGGCGGTGAGTTCGCTTTCGTTCGGCCCGTCAGTCATCCTGTCCTCCAACCAGTCGCAGCGGCGCGGCGCGGCGCCGTCCGTCCGTGTCCTCGCGTCCATTTTCGAGATCGCGGAGCGCCGCGCGCGCGCGCGCAACGCGCGACATCACCGTTCCGATCGGGACGCCCAGAAGGTCGGCGCATTGCTGATAGCTGAGGCCCTCGACCGCGGTCAGGTGCAGCACCGCGCGATGATGGTCGGGAAGCGCGGCGAAACTGTGCGCGATTTCGCGCAGCCGCGCATGATGTTCCTGCGCCGCGTCGGCCTGCGTCGCCAGCGTATCGGCGAAACGATCGTTGCGCCGCGCCTCGGCCGCGCGGCGCCGCGTGCCCGATACGAAGACATTGTGGACGATCGCGAGCAGCCAGCCGCGGCGATTGCCCTCGGCCCGAAAGGTATCGCGCCGTTCGATCGCGCGCAACAGCGCATCCTGCACCACATCGTCGGCATCCTGATCGTCGCGCGCGAGCGAGCGCGCATAGCGCCGCATCGCGGCGAGATCGCCGTCGATATCGGGATCGGTATCGCGACCCTTGCGCATCGAAACTCCTCAGGCGACTCTCGCCAGCGCCGCGACAGTAGCGGTTCCGGCGAGCCGGCCATAGAGCGCCGCGACCCCGGCGAGAATATCGTCCCAGCAATAGCGGTCCGCGGCGACCGCGGCGGCGCGGCGCAGCACCGCGAGCTGCGCGGGTTCGTCGATAAGCTGCGCGATCGCATCGGCATAGGCCGCGGCGTCGTGCGGCGGGACCAGCAGGCCGGTGCCGCCATGCACGATCAGCGACGAGGCGCTGGGGACGTCGGCCGACACCACCCCGATCCCCGATGCCATCGCCTCCAGATTGACGTTGCCGAAAGCCTCGGTCACGCTGGGATTGACCAATATGTCGGCGCTCGCCACCGCGCAGCCAAGGTCGGCGCCGGCAAGATGGCCGAGGAAGGCGACATTGGGCAGCCGCCGCGCGAGCCAGTCGCGCGCCGGTCCTTCGCCGACGATCATCGGGCGCACATTATAGCCGCGCGCGCGGAGCGCCTCGATCGCGTCGGCAAAGACGCCGAGCCCCTTTTCGAGCACCAGCCGCCCGAAAAATAGCGGCACCACATCGCCGGGTGCATAGCCGAGCCGGGCACGGAAAGCGTCGCTGCGCAGCGAGGGATGAAAGGCGGTGCGGTCAACCCCGCGCGACCATATCGACATTTTGTCGCGGCCATAGAGCGCCGCGAATTCGTCGAGGATCGGCGGCGTCGGCAGGAGGATATGATCGGCATCGCCGTAGAAGCGCCGCAGATAGGCCTCCATGGGCCGGCGCAGGAAGCCGAGATGATAATATTCGGGGTAGGTTTCGAAGCGCGTATGGAGGCTCGCGACCACCGGAATGCCCGCGGCCCGCGCATATTTTTGCGCCTGGCGGCCCAGGATGTCGGGCGCCGAGAGATGGACGATATCGGGCGCGAACGCCTCCAGATCGGCGCGGGCAGCCGCCGTAAAGCCGAGCGCAAGGCGATATTCGGGGCGCCCCGGGATGCTCGCCGAGCGTACCGAGACAATATCGCCGACCGATTCGAACGCCTTCGTCGGCGCGGTCGGCGAATAGATGCGGACCGCCATTCCTGCGCGATCGAGCAGATAGGCGACGAGGCGGTTGAGCGCCCGATTGGCGCCATCGCGCACGCAGTCGTAATTGCCCGAGAAGAGCGCGATGCGCAGCGGCCGGCCGGCGGGCGAACGCCCCGCGACCCGCCCCGATTCCAGAACATGCTTCATGCCCGGTTTACGCCCCCGCGGCGCGGCTTATTCCATCGGCGCGCTCGGCGCGCTAAGATTATGGCTGCAAAGGAGAGACGGAGATGATCGGACTGTTCGCGGCGATTTCGGCGGCACTGGCGGTCGCGGCGGGTGCCTTCGGGGCGCATGGCGCGGCGGGACCCCAGGAGGCCGACTGGCTGCGCACCGGCGGTCTGTATCAACTGGTCCACGCGGTTGCGGCGCTCGCGATCATGGGGACCGCACGCGGCCCGGCGATCATGCTGCTGATCGGCGGCGGACTTTTTGCCGTCACCCTCTATGCGATGGCGCTCGGCGGGCCGCGCTGGCTGGGCGCCGTCACACCCGTGGGCGGCACCCTGCTGATCGCCGGCTGGCTATGGGCCGCCTGGCTCTACTGGCGCGGTTGATCGTCAGCCTATTATCAATTCCTTTAAGGGCGTGTCGGCATCGGCGGGTTGATCTATACTGCTATGGTATGAACCACTGCAGCTCTTTGGCACGCTGGCGCTGCATGCGGTCTTCGTGAAATTCGAAGGCGCCGGGAAAGGGATTGCGTTCGGGTCGCGGACGATCGGCGAAACGCATGACATATTCGCCGCGGCCATAAGCACGCCAGCCGGCCGCCGATGGCGCCGCCGGTTTCCCGGTCGCGGCAAAGCTGGTCCAGTAATCGATCATCTGCTCCGCGAGCCGCGCTTCGGCCGGCCCCTCCGCTGCCGGCCAGTTACGCGACCCGGCGACCGAGCGGCCGGCGAGGCCGAAGACGAACGGCAATTCGCTTGCATGGAAAGCGCACAGATCGCGCGCGCGCGCGGCCGGGTAGCAATGATCGAAGACGTAAAGATAAGCCGCCTCTCCGACCGCGGTCTGCGCGCGAACAAGACGCTCGGTCGCCCAGCCGTAAACGGTGTCGCGCGTCGCGGCGAGCAGGCTCTCGGTCCCGCCCGACGCCGGATACAGCTTGAGATAGGCGGGGGCGAGATCGCCGTAGCGCTCCGCCGCCGCCGCCGCATAGTCCGCTGGGTCGCCCGGTATTGCCGGCACGAGCCGCCGCTGCGATCGCACCTCGCCGCTGTTGAAGCCGGCGAGCAGCGGCACCTTCATCTGCGCGCCGCGGTCGAGGATGTTGACGAGCTGGTCGGGCACGACCACGCCGTCGACGACCGGCTGCGCAGCGAAACGGGCGCGCACCGCCGCCGCCAGCAAAGCATCGGGATCGACAGCGCGCAGCGCGGCGATATCGGCAGCGCCCAGCGCTTCGCCCAAAGCCTGCCCGCTCGCTTCGGCGGATGGCAGACCGAAGGCCGCTTCGCGCAGGCGCGGCATCGCGCGCATATTGGTGCTCTGGACGATCGCCTTCGCGAACAGGCCGCGGGCTTTCGGGCTGGCGAGAAGATAGGAGACGCTGAGCGCCCCGGCCGATTCCCCCATCGCGGTCACATTGGCGGGATCGCCGCCGAAGGCCGCAACATTGCGCTGGACCCAGCGGAGCGCCGCGATCTGGTCGAGCAGGCCGTAGTTGCCCGACACAGCCTCGGGCGATTCGGCGCTCAGCCCCGGGTGCGCAAACCAGCCGAAGACGCCGAGGCGATAGTTGATCGACACGAAGACGATCCCGCGCCGGGCGAATTCGCGTCCGTCGTACATCGGGCTCGCGCTGCCGCCAAATTGCAGCGACCCGCCGTGAATCCACACGATCACCGGCGCCTTCTTCGCCCCCGCCGGCGCCCAGATGTTGAGCGTCAGGCAATCCTCGCTCTGGGGGCGGGGCGCTTCGAAATAGACGCTGTCGGCGGGATAGGCGGGCTGGACGCAGTCGGGACCGAATTGCGTCGCCTGGCGCATGCCCGACCAGGATGGCGGCGCTTCGGGCGGCTGCCACCGCCGCGTGCCGACGGGCGCCGCAGCATAGGGCAAGCCGCGGAAGATGCGCACATCGTCCTGCCATGCGCCGGCAATACGCCCCTCGGCGACTGTGGCGGTCGGCGCCTCGCGGGGCGCGGGTGCCGCCCCCGACAGACCAAGGACGGCGCACAGGCCGATGACGATCTTTCCAAGCGGCGACAGGCCCATCAGCATATTCCCTCTTCCCGGCGGCGATGCTTGCCATCGTCCGGCGAAGAACTTACGCTCACTTGTGAGTGAATATCAAGCGGCCGATCGCCATTGACGGGCGCCGACCTCGCGTCACATGGCAACGCGGCCAAGCAATGGCGGCGGGAACAGCCGCAAGGGAGAGCCGATGACCGATCCGACAAGGCGCCATTTCATCGCCGCCGCAACCGCCCTTCCCGTCGCCGCCGGCGCCGCGCACGCGACTGAGGCGACGAGCGACACGATTGCGAGCGACCTCGCCGCCTATATCGGTTTCGGCACGAAGCGCGCGGGCGGCGCCGGCGACAATGCGTGCGGCCACTGGCTCGCCGATCAGCTCGCGCGCGCCGGCTACGCGATCGAAAAGCCCGCCATCTCTGTTCCCCATTTCGACGCCGGAGCGTGCGACATCGTTGTCGGCGACATCCGCGCCGCGCTGATGCCCCAGCCGATCGTGACGCCGACCGCCGCCGGGGGCGTGACGGGGCCGCTGGTGCGCGTCGATGCGCAGGGCCGCGCCGACGCGCCGTTGGCAGGCGCGATCGCGCTCGTCGATCTGCCCTATGGTCGCTGGTCGTCGGCGCTCGCCAAGCCGGTCCGCGCGCCCGTCGAGGCTGCCCTCGCGGCGGGCGCCAGGGCGGCGGTGATCGTCACCAACGGACCGACGGGCAAGATCATCGCGCTCAATGCCGATGGCCGCGCGCCGATGTTCGCGGGTCCGGTCGGTCTGCTCGCGCCTGCCGACGCCGCACCTTTTTGGGAGGCAGCGATGCGCCATGACGCGGCGACGGTGCGCCTGACCGGCGAGGGTAGGCGGCGGAGCGCCTTCAACGTCATCGGGCGGCTCGACCGCGGCAAGGCGAAATGGGTGGTGGTATCGACTCCGCGTTCGGGCTGGACCGACTGTGCGGGCGAGCGCGGCGGCGGCATTGCCGCATGGCTGGACCTGGCCCGCGCTATCCCGGCGCTGCTCCCCGACCACAACCTCGCTTTCCTGTGCAACAGCGGCCATGAATATGAAAATCTGGGCGCCGAGGAGGCGCTGAAGGCGGTGCCCCCCAAGCCCGACGCGACGCATTTCTGGCTCCACCTTGGCGCCAACCTCGCGGCGCGTGACTGGCACGAAGGCCTGTTCCGCCTCGCCCCGCTGGCTGGCACCGATTCGCAGCGCTATCTGGTCGTCAGCCCCCCGCTGCTTGCGACCGCGCGGCGCCTGTTCGCGGGCTTTGCCGGACTTGAAAGCCCTTACCCCAGCGACAAATTGTCGGCCGGCGAGCTCACGGCGATCATCGCCGCAGGCTACACATCGGTCGCAGGCATTTTCGGCGCGCACCGTTTCCATCATGTCGAGGGCGACGATGCGCGCTGCGTCGATGCGGGCGCGGTCGCGGCGACGACCGCCGCCTTCCGGAAGCTGCTCCTTGCCGCGGCCGCACCGGGCTAGGGCCCTGACCCTAGATCCGGTTCGCGCGCGCGATCGCGCCGAAGTGATGCGCGCTGGGCCTCGGGGCGCGGACGAAAGTGTCGCGATCGACCGCGGCCAGCCCGAAGGGCACCGCATAGCCCGACGTCCATTCGAAATTGTCGAGCAGCGACCAGTAGATATAGCTGTGGACGGCAATGCCTTCGTCGAGACAGGCGCGGACCCCGTCGAGCGCCGCGTCGATGAAGGCGATGCGGCGCGCATCGTCGGCGACGGCGACCCCGCTTTCGGTGACATAGATGGGCTTGCCCATCGTCCGGTGCGCCCAGCGGATCGTATTCGCCAAGGCCTGCGGATAAAATTCATAACCCGACAGCGTCTTTTCGGCGTCCTTCGGGGGCGGCACCATGCCCTTTTCGTCGAAGACGAGCCGCGTGTAGCATTGCACCCCGAAGAAGTCGGCGTGGTCGCGGGCGACATCGATCCAGTTGCCGTAGAGCCGCCGCTCATAATCTGCGACGAGCGACGGTGCGCCGGCCGACTGGATATCCTGCGTCGTGAGCGTGATGCCGACCGGCAGTTCGGGCCGCGCTGCCTTGATCGCCGCATAGGCCCGTCGATGCGCCTCCTGCATCAGCGGGGTCGTAACCGCGGGATCGGCGAAGGCGAGGCGCGAAAATTTGGGCGATCCGGTTGCGGCGACCGCTGCCGCCTGTGCCGCCCGTTGCAGCTTTGCACCCGCTCCCGACTGGGGGAACAGCGACACGAGCAGGCCGATATTGGCTTCGTTGAAGGTGGTGACGAGATGCATCAGCCCGCCGAGCCGCTCGGCGACCTTGGCGCAATAGCGCGCGAAGAGCTGCGGCGCGTCGGCGACCTCGAACCCGCCGCGCTTCGCGAACCACAGCGGCACCGTGAAGTGGCTGAGCGTCACCACTGGCGCGAGCCCCCGCGCGCGGCAGGCAGTCAGCACCCGGGCATAATGGTCGAGTTCGGCGTTCGAGAAATGCCCCTCGCTCGGCTCGATCCGCGCCCATTCGATACCGAGCCGGTAGCAGTTCAGCCCCAATTGCTGTGCGAGCCCGAAATCCTGATCGTAGCGGTGATAGCTGTCGCACGCGTCGCCCGACCGCTCCTTGAACAGCGTCGGTTCGATATTCTCGGCAAGCCAGGCGTCGCTGTTGGTGTTATTCCCTTCGCTCTGGTGCGCCGAGATGGCCGCGCCCCACAGAAAGCCCTTCGGCGCGGGCTTGCGCCGCGCCGGCGCCGGGGCGTTGCCGAGCAGCACCGGCGCGGCGGCGGCACCGACCGCCCCCTGGATCAGCGCGCGGCGCGCAATGGCATCGCCGCCGCTCATGCCTCGATGTCGCGCTTGTAGGTTTCGGGCAGGAACAGGATGCCGACGACCGCGGTCACCGCCGCAATGATGACCGCATACCACAGCCCCTGATAGATATTGCCCGTAGCCGCGACCATCGCAAAGCCGATCGTCGGCATGAAGCCGCCGATCCAGCCGTTGCCGATATGATAGGGCAGCGACAGCGAACTGTAACGGATGCGCGCCGGGAACAGCTCGACGAGCAGCGCGGCGAGCGGGCCATAGACCATCGTCGCGAGCAGCCCGAAGACGCAGAGGATCAGAATCACCTTGACCTTGTTCACCTGCGCCGGATCGGCCTTGTCGGGATAGCCCGCCGCATCGAGTGCCGCCTTCGCCTCGCGCCCGAAGGCGGCGACCGCGGCGCCCCGCGCATCCTTGTCGAGCCCCACCGGATCGGCGACGGCGATCACGCGGTCGCCGACGCGCACCGACGCGGCGCTTCCCGCCGGCGCATCGCGATTGGCATAGTTGATCCCGTTCTTTGCCAGATAGGATTTGGCGATGTCGCAACTCGATTGGTCAAAGCTGTTCTTGCCGATCGGGTCGAACTGGAACGAGCATTCGCCGGCATCGGCAACGACCGTGACCGGCGCGCGCTCGACCGCCGCGGCCATTGCGGGGTTCGCCGCGACGACGAGCGCCTTGTAGAGCGGGAAATAGACGAACACCGCGATCACGCAGGCGGTCATCATGATCGGTTTGCGGCCGATACGGTCGCTGAGCCAGCCGAAGAAGACGAAGCTTGGAATGATGATGAGGAGCGCCGTCGCAACCAGGAAATTGGCGGTCGCGCCGTCCACCCGCGCGATACGTTCGAGGTAGAAGAGCGGATAGAGGTGCGCGGCAAAGCCGATCACCGCCTGCCCCGCCACCGCCCCGAACAGCGCAATGAGCACGATCTTCAAATTGCGCCATTCGCCAAAGGCCTCCTTCAGCGGCGCTTTCGACGTTGCGCCGGCCGCCTTCATCCGTTGGAACACCGGGCTTTCCTCAAGCTGCAGGCGTATCCACAGCGCGACCGACAGCAGCACGATCGAAAAGATGAAGGGAAGCCGCCAGCCCCAGGCATTGAACGTATCGGCATCCATGAACAATCGCAGCGACACGACGAAGGTCGACGCCAGGATCAGCCCGATCATTGCCGTCGTCTGGATGAAGCTGGTGTAGAGGCCGCGCTTTCCGGGCGGGGCATGTTCGGCGATATAGACGGCGGCGCCGCCATATTCGCCGCCGATCGCCAATCCCTGCAGCAGGCGCAGCAGCATCAGGATGATCGGCGCTGCCACCCCGATCGTGTCATAGCCGGGCAGAAAGCCGACCGCGAAGGTCGACAGCCCCATGATCGCCATGGTGACGAGGAAGGTATTCTTGCGGCCGACGATGTCGCCGACGCGGCCGAAGACGAGCGCGCCGAACGGCCGCACCGCAAACCCCGCGGCAAACGCCATCAGCGCAAGGATGAAGCCCGTCGTTTCGTTCACCCCCGAAAAGAAGTGATGCGAAAGCGCCGTGGCGAGCAGGCCATAGAGATAGAAGTCATACCATTCGAACACTGTCCCCAGCGACGAAGCAGCGATCACCAGCTTCTCGTTCTGCCCCTTGCCCGCTTCGGGCGCGGCCTGGCTGTCGGTCGTCATATCCTTCTCCCTTCGTCCCGGCAGCGACGGCGGGCTCTTGACCGGCCCGTCCGCCACGCCCCGGGGATTGTCAGCGTTGCACCGCCATCGTCGGCGCCGTGAAACCCGCATTCGCCAGTTCGCGCTCGGCCTGCGTGAAGCCATAGGCCGGCACGACCTCGCCGCGGCGATCGGTGATGCGGTCCCATTCCGAAACCACGCGCGCGGCCGCATCCTCGCCGCGGCCCACAAACAACCCGTCGGTCAGCGTGACATGCGCGCTCGCGAAATGCCCGGCCCCCGCACAGAGAATGGCGCGCGTCGGTGCGGTATCGCCGACCAGCGCGAGCAGCCCGGGGCTCACCGCCTCGGGCGCCAGCCGCGCCAGCGCTTCGGGCGCGAGCACGCCGTCGGTCATCGCCGTCGCCGCGGTCGGCGCCAGACAGTTGACCCGGATATTGTGCCGTTCGCCTTCGAGCGCGAGCGTCTGCATCAAGCCGACGAGCGCCATCTTTGCAGCGCCGTAATTGGCCTGGCCGAAATTGCCGTAGAGCCCCGACGAAGAGGTCGTCATCACGATGCGTCCGAAGCGCCGCGCGCGCATCTGGTCCCACACCGCCTTCGAACAGATGGCGGCGCCCATCAGATGGACGTCGACGACCAGACGGAAATCGTCGATGTCCATCTTCGCAAAGCTCTTGTCGCGCAGGATGCCGGCATTGTTGATCAATATGTCGATCCCGCCCCATGCCGCGGTCACATCATCGACCATCGCCGCGACCTCAGCGGTGTCGGCAACCGAAGCGGGCGCCGCGATCGCCTGCCCGCCCGATGCGACGATCTCGGCCGTCACGGCTTCGGCGGCGGCGGCGTCGCGATCGTTGACGACGACGCGCGCGCCGTGCCGCGCCAGCATCAGCGCATGGGCGCGGCCCAGCCCGCCGCCCGCCCCGGTCACGATCGCCACTCGATCCTGCAAGTCCTTCTTCATCGCCGCCCTCTCGCTTCCAAATCATAACTCACTCGTGAGTGAATTTAGTTATACGTACCGTGAATCCCCATCGAACTGCGGCGTATTGGCCTGTCAGCCCCTATCCTGCTTCCGCTGCTCGCAAATTTCGCGGAATCCCGCCGCCATGAAGCGCGCCATCCGGTGCTTTACCGCTTCATAATCGTCCGACAGGCACAGGCCGTGCGACAATTTGTCGATGCGCCCGGTCCGCGCGAGCGTGAGCATCAGCGCGCCGGTCACGAAGTGATAGCCCCAGAAAATATCTTCCTCGGCCGCGTCGGGCAGCGCCTTTTTCAATATGTCGATCAGCCGCAGGACCACGGGATCGAAATATTTGTCCATAAATTCCGCGCCTTCGGGGCTGTTCGACGCCTGCGCACCAAAGGCCCCGTAATTCTTCCACCCCTCGCCGCCCTGGATGTAGAGGTCGAGGTCGGTGTCGAGAAAGGCGTGCAGCGCACCTTCGACCGTCGGCTTGCCGGCGGCGGCGCGCTCATAATCGTCGAGCGCCTGCATCCGACGGTCGATCGTAACGACCGCGCGGCGCGCGAAAACGGCATCGAACAGCGTCTGCTTGTCGTCGAAATAATAGTTCAGCAGCGTGTGGTGGACGCCGACCTGCTTTGCGACATCCTTCAGCGTGACGCCGTGAAAGCCATGCTTCGAAAACAGAAGTTCGGCGACGTCGAGAATCTGCTCCATCATCTCGGCGCGCTGCTCCGCTTTTGATGGCCGCTTTGCCGCAGTCTTTGCCTTCGACGCCAAATTCACTTCCTTCCGGGGCTTCGTTCAATCGGGTGCGACCCTCTGGGCCTACACCTGTCCATATTCCGCCCGCAATTGCATTTTATCGATCTTGCCCGTCGGCGCGAGCGGCATCGCGGCCAGACGCACGACGGCATCGGGAACCCACCAGGATGCGACGCGGCCATCGAGCGAACCCAGCAGATCGGCGTCGCTGATCGCATCGTCGCAGGTTTCGACGAGCAGGATCGGCCGCTCGCCCCATTTGGGATCGCTGCGTCCGATCACCGCGGCGAGCGACACTTGCGGCAGCCCCGCGACGATCGCCTCGATCTCGGCGGGATTGATCCACTCGCCGCCCGATTTGATCAGATCCTTGGCGCGTCCGGTGATGGTCAGATTTCCCCCGGCGTCGATCCGCGCGAGGTCGCCGGTATCGAACCAGCCATCGGCGTCGGTCGCCGGCTCGCTCTGCCCGAAATAGCGTTCGACGACCGACCCGCCGCGCACGCGCAAATGCCCCTCGGTACCGCGCTGCTCGGCGAGCGCCCGCCCATCGCCGTCGGTGAGCAGCAGGTCGATGCCCATCGCGGGGCGCCCCGACAGATCCGGTCGCCGTGCCGGGTCGCCCGGTAGCGCCGCCGTCCCCAGCGGCGACAACTCCGTCATGCCCCAGCTCGTCTGCACCTCGACCCCCAGCCGCCGTTCGATCCGGTCCATCAGCGCCGGCGGCATCGACGACCCGCCGACCAGGATACGCTCGAGCGTCGGCACCTCGCCGCCCTCGGCCTCCAGATGCTCGACCAGCCCCAGCCACACCGTCGGCACGCCGACCGCCGCGGTAACGCCTTCGGCCCGGATCAGCCGGGCAAGATGCGCGCCGTCGCTGTGCCGTCCGGGCAGCACCAGCTTGGCGCCGACGGCGGGCGCGGTGAAGGGAATTCCCCACGCATTGGCATGGAACATCGGCACGACGGGCATCACCGCATCGCGCGCGGTAATGCCGAGGACGTCGGCCTGAAGCTGGCGCATCGTGTGAAGATAGCAACCACGATGCGTATAGGTGACGCCCTTGGGCGCGCCCGTGCTGCCCGATGTAAAGCACAGCCCCGACGGGGTATTCTCGTCGAAATCGCCCCACGGCACATCGGCGGCCGCGCCGACGATATGCGGTTCGAGCGCATCCTCCCCTTCGGCTTCGTCGAGCAGCAGGATGCGCGGCGGCGCGCCGAGGCCGCGCGTCGCGTCGCGTGCCAGACCCAGAAGGTCGGCGCTCGCCAGCAGCACCGACGCTTCCGACTGGCGCAGCATCGACCCGAGCTGCGCCGGGGTCAGGCGCGGGTTGAGCGTGTGACAGATCGCGCCCATCCCCATGATGCCGTACCACGCCTCGACATGGCCCTGCGTATTCCAGGCCAGCGTCGCGACCCGCGCGCCCTTTGCGATCCCGAGCGCCGCCAGCGCCGACGAAACGCGCAGCGCCCGGTCGCGAAGCGCCGCATAGGCGATGCGCCGGACGCCGCCGTCCAGTCCCGCCGACACCACTTCGGCGCCGGGATGCCATTTCGCGGCATGGGAGAGGAATTTGTCGAGCGTCAGGGCATAGGACTGCATCGAACCGTCGATCATTGGCACCCCTCGGCCTTCGGAGGCAGCGGCGGCGCGACGATGCCGACGTTCCAGTTCCACGCTATATCGCCCGCCGCGCGACGGCGGCAGACCACCGCCTCGTGCAGCGCCGCGGTGCCGGGGAAGAGATTATGGCCAGCGCGCGGCGTGTCCGCGAAATGCAGAAAGCCGCGATCGTTGGCATAGTCGGGCCAGTCCGGCCAACCCTTGGCCTGGGGCTTGCCGGTCGCGGCAAAGCTCGCCCAATAATCGCCCATCGCTTCGCTGAGCTTGCGCTCGGCCAGCGTGTCGGGAATTTTCGGCCACAACGGCGGGGTCCGCGACGCGGTGCCAAATACATAGGGCAGTTCGGACGCGTGAAAGGCGTGGAGATTCCACTCCTGGGTCGCGGGATAGCCATGATCGAAGAGATAGATATAGGCGCCCTTGCCCGCCGCCGCCTGGTCGGAAACCAGCCGCTCGGCGGTCCAGCCGTACATCGCATCGCGCGTCGCCGCGAGCATGCTTTCGTCGATGGTCTTGGCCGGATAGCGCGCGAGGAACATGTCGGCGAACTCGCCATAGCCAGCGCGAACCGCGGCCTCATAAGCAGCCGCATCGGCCGGCGGCTTCGGCAAGAGAAAGCGCAGCGACCGGATTTCGCCGCTGTTGAAACCCGCCAATATCGGCACCGGTGCCTGTTCGCCGCGATCGAAGCTGTCGACGAGCTGGCGCGGCACCGTCTTGCCGTCGATCGCCGGAAAGGGGAAATAGCCCGTCGTCGGCACCTTGTCGGCGATCGTCTCGGCGGGCAGCGCCCGCAGCGCCGCAAGGTCGGTCGCCCCAAGCTTGGCGGCCAGATCACTCCCCTGCTCTTCGGCCGGAACCATGCCGTTGACCCGGTCGCGCAGTGCGGGCGCCGACACCATATAGGCGCTCTGTGCCACCGCCTTGGCGAACAGGCCGCGCGCAGCGGGTGCCGTCATCAGATACATGACGCTGAGCGCACCGGCCGATTCGCCCGCGACGGTGACATTTGCCGCATTGCCCCCGAAGGCGCCGATGTTGCGCTTCACCCATTGCAGCGCGGCGATCTGGTCCAGCAGGCCGTAATTGCCCGACACATGATCGGGCGACTCGGCGCTGAGCGCCGGGTGCGCGAAATAGCCGAACATGCCGAGCCGATAGTTGATCGTCACCACGACAATCCCGCGCCGCGCCAGCGCGCTGCCGTCATAAAGCGGTTCGGCACCCGATCCCGCCATCAGCGATCCGCCGTGTATCCACACGAACACCGGCGCATTTTTCGCATTTTCGGGCGCCCAGACGTTGAGCGACAGGCAATCCTCGCTCATCGCGGGCAAGCTTCCCGCATAGATATTCCCGGCGCGCGGCTTGGGCTGCATGCACGCGGCACCAAACTGACTCGCGTCGCGCACCCCGTCCCAGTCCGCCGCCGCCGCCGGGGGACGCCAGCGGCGCTCCCCGACGGGGGCCTGGGCATAGGGAATGCCCCGGAATATGCGGACGTCGCGTTCCGCAACGCCGCGCACGCTACCCGCGGGGGCCGCGACCACCGGATCGGCGTCCGCCGCGGCCGCCGCGATCGGGGCCGGGAGAAGAAGCGAGAGCGCAAGCGCGCAAATCCGCAGGCTGGGCATGATGTCTCTCCTTCTCGGGCCGATCAGAAGCGATAGTCCGCACGAACGCCGACGGTGCGCGGGCGCATCCGGGCGTAGCGACCGTCGAGGAAGGCTTCGGGATGGACGTAGGTGATCGAACTGTCGTTGAAGAGATTTTCGACATAGGCGGTCAGCCCGAGCGCGCCGAGCTTGACCCCTGCGTAAAGGTTCACGTTGGTCCAGGCCTCGGTATAATCGAAGGTCGGGCTGACCACATTGGGCTTGCCCGGCACGTTCGGGAACTGGTTGGGGAATGACCCCGCGTGGGAGACATTGACCGCACCGAAGCCGCTGTTGCTGCCGGCCATCCGGAAGTCATAGCGCAGCGTCGCCGAGCCCTGGAAATGGGGCGAGGCGAGCCGGGTGCCGACTTCGGCGCCCGAAATGGCCGCCTCGACCGCCGTCAGCTTGGTCACCTTCGCCTCGTTGAACGATCCGTTGACCGCGAGGCTGAGGCCTTGGATGGGCCGCGCCATGATCTCGAACTCCAGGCCATAGCTTTCGGCGCCGCCGATATTGGTCGCGAACTGGATCGAATCCGACACGCGGTTCGCCTGAACCTGAATATTCTTCCAGTCGATATAATATGCGGCGATATTGGCGGTCAGGTCGCCGCCCAGCCACCGGCCCTTCAGCCCGGCCTCATAGTTGGTCACGCTGTCCGAACGGGCGCCGCTGGGGATGACGATATCATTGGGATCGATCGTGCTCGCCAGCCCGGCGCGCGCATTGACCACCGGGGTGCGGAAGCCGGTCGACACGGTGACATAGGTCGTCAGATCCTCGCTCGGCTTCCACGACGCGCTCGCCTTCCACGACAGGCGGTCGTCCGAAACCTTCAGCCCCTCGGCATAGGGGATCGAGGTGATCGCGAGCGGCGGCACATAAAAGCCGCACGCCGCCGGGAAGGACAGGCAATAGGCGATGGTCAGATAATTGCTGTTGTAGCCGCCGCCGCGGGTGAAGCTTTGCACCTGCGTATTGCCGTAGCGCAGCCCGCCGGTGATCCAGAATTTGTCGCTGAACTTGTAGGTCAGCTCTCCGAAGCCCGCGACCTCGCTCTGGTCGGTATAGCTGTTGAAGCGCTGATAATATTCGTCGGGCAGCCCGACGATATTCTTCGCCGCCAGATATTCGGGGCTCGACCGGTAGGCGAAATCGACGCTCCGGCGCTTGTCATAATAGAAGAAGCCCGCAACCCACTGGAACGGCCCGTCGCCGCGCGAGACGAGCCGCGTTTCCTGAACGAACAGATCGTCATAGCCATAGGCGTCGAGCGCGAAGGGAAAGGCCTGCGCATAGGTGCCGGCCAGGTCGACATAGAAGGACGCATCATAGGTCGACAGCGTCGTCGAACTGATCAGCTCGGCGAAATCGAACTCGTAATTGACCGTGAGATTATAGTTGGTGAGCTTGCCCTGGAACAGGTCGGGCCGGTCCGAATTGCGCACGAACTTGCCAAGCGTCGGGTTGATCAGGCCCGAATCGGCGGGCTTGCTGTTCTCATAGGAAATGAGCAGCTTTACCTTCATCCGGTCGCTGGGCCGCATCAGCAGGATCGCGCGGCCGCCATAGGCTTCAAGGCTGTTCGAATCCTTGATCCCGGTGCCGATATTGTCGACCCAGCCGTCTTCGTTGCGATAATAGCCGGTGATGCGAAGACCCATTTCGTCCTGCATGATCGGCACGTTGACCATCGCATTATAGCGCTGGCGCAGCGCGCTCGATCCCGTCAGCCCCAGATCGACGCTCGCCGAGGCGGCAAACGCATTGAGGTCGGGGCTCTTGGTGATGATCCGCATCGCACCCGCGAGCGAGTTCGATCCGAGCAGCGTCCCCTGCGGCCCGCGCAGAAACTCGACGCGCTCGACATCGTAGAGATTGGGATCGAGGATGGTCGAATTGCCGTTCGCCGAGATCGGCAGTTCGTCGACATAGATGGCGACCGCACTCTGCAGCCCCGCCGAATAGCCGTTGGTGTTGATGCCGCGGGCAGTGAAATTGTTGAAATTCTGCGTCGGCCGGTTGACGACGATGCCGGGCGTATTCTGCGCGATGCCTTCATAGCCGACGATGCCCAGATCATCGAGCTCGCGCTGGCCGAACGCCGTGACGCTGAGCGGCACGTCTTGCAGCCGTTCGCTACGGCGCGTCGCGGTGACGATGATATCTTCGCTGGGCCGCGCGCCGTCCCGTGCCGCCTCGTCGGCGGGCGGCGGCGCGTCGGACGACTGGGCCTGGGCAGCAACGGGTAGCGCGAACAGGGCGACCGCCGAAGCGGACACGAGCAACGGTGCCTTCATGAAACCTCTCCCTCCTGGACGGCCTTATCGAAGCCGTCTCTGCCGCGGATTTATGACCGCGGTCCCCTGCGATGTCAACACTCACTCACATGTGCGTGAATAAATGAAATAAAGCATGAATGAGGCGGGCGAGCGCCGTTGCGATACCTGAATATGGGAAGGGATTGTCGCGCCCGGCGTAGCGAGGATGATCAATGCCGCGTCGCTAATGCCCGCCAGGCCGGGGGGGGCCCCCGTACTGGCGGCGGCGCCTGAATGTCTCGAACGGGGTGGGAAGCGGGCATTCCGGGCTTCTACTTCTCCTTTTCCGCCGTCGCTCTTGCGGATTGCATGACGGTGAGAAGTGTTTGGGCTTTTGCCCGATTGGCCTCTGGAACGGACCTAACAGTGATCTCCTGATACTGAATTGCCTCATTCAGGACTGTGACGTCGCCTCGTGGATGCCCCGACATCCAGCTGGCAAACAGCCATGTAGCCAAAAGAGGTGCGGCATCGACACGTCCCCCTCGGTAGGCTGCTTTCCAAAGCTCCGCCGCTTTACTTTGGTCGCGCGCAACTCCGTCGCCGTTCCAGTAAATCTGACCAAGTATGAATGTAGCATTGGGCTGACCCTGAGCCGCTGCTAACTCGTACCAGTGGCGTGCCTGCGCTACATCATGTGGGACGCCGATACCTCGAAGGTACAAATTCCCTAAATCAGTTTGCGCGTCCGGCTCGCCTTGCTCCGCAGCTTGGCGGCAGAGCTCGGCCCCCTTTGCTTCGTCTTTCGGAACGCCTCGGCCCGCAACGTAGAGATTGCCGAGAGCGCACATCGATTTGTGATAACCCCGGTCGGCGGCCTGCCTATAGAGTTCAGCTGCGCGCGCGAGATCGGGCGTCCCGTTTACTCCCTTTTCGGCACACAGGGCCGAATTGTGCAGTGAGTCCAGACGGGAAGCTGCTGCTTTGACAAACCACCCACATGCCGCAAGTTCATCGCGTAGTGCCGGGGGGCCGTGGGATCCCATCAACTCCCCCAGCATTTCCTGGGCATCGGATCGTCCTTCGGTTGCCAATGCCTCAAGCTCTGAGCGGCCGCCCAAATCACCCTTTATCCAACGCCGCGCGGACTCAATCACGTCATTTCCGACAGGTGCAGGCTTGTTAGGGTCCTCCGACGCCGAAGATGCCGGATCAGCAAGTCCCATGGCATCACCGGGGGAAGCAGCGCAAACGACTGTCGCTGCGGTCAAGAGGAAGGCTACACGACACGTCATTTCGCTATTGTACCCGCCCGAACAACGTCCGCAACCGGTCGTTTCCGGTCGGAACGAAAATGTCGTAGCCGACCGCGAGCGGCAATGTCGCACCATAATGAGCAACGGAAAATGGCGCGCCCGGCAGGATTCGAACCTGCGACCACCCGCTTAGAAGGCGGGTGCTCTATCCAGCTGAGCTACGGGCGCGTGCACCAAGGCTGTGGATCGGGCGAATAGCGTGGTTTGCGGGGGCTGCAAAGCGGGTTAAGCAATGCGGCGATGACCGAGTCTCCGCCGCCCGCCCATCCCGTGCACGTCCGCGCCGCCAGCGTGCACCAGTTCCGCTATTATGATCTGATGATGGCGGCGTTCGTCGCGATCCTGTTGCTCAGCAACATCATCGGGGCATCGAAGCCGAGTTATGTCACCCTGCCCTGGGGTACCGAATGGGCCTTTGGCGCGGGCGTGCTCTTCTTTCCGATCAGCTATATCATCGGCGACGTCCTGACCGAGGTTTATGGCTATGCGCGCGCGCGGCGGGTGATCTGGACCGGGTTCGCCGCGCTTGTCTTCATGGCATTCATGGCATGGGTGGTCGTCGCGCTGCCGCCGGCGCGCGACTGGCCGGGGCAAGCGGCCTATGAGTTCGTGTTCGGCAACAGCTGGCGCATCGTCATCGCTTCGATGACCGCCTTCTGGGTCGGCGAATTCGCCAACAGCTATGTCCTCGCGCGCATGAAGCTGTGGACCGAAGGCCGGCATCTGTGGATGCGCACCATCGGGTCGACGATCGTCGGCCAGGGGCTCGACAGCCTGATCTTCTACCCGCTCGCCTTTTACGGGCTCGCCGGCTGGCCGCCCGAGCAGCTTTATCAGGTCGTGCTGTCGCAATGGTTCATCAAGACCGCCTGGGAGGCGGCGCTGACCCCCGTCACCTATCTGGTGGTCGGCACGCTCAAGCGCCGCGAGGGCGTCGACGTGTTTGACGAGGGAACCGATTTCACCCCCTTCCGAGCCAAGGTCTGATCCGCGTGACGCTGACCCTGCTCGCCGCGCTGTTCGAGGAGCGCAAGCTGTCGATCGTCTCCGCGGTCGGGCTCGGCAAGGATGCTCTGCATATCTATTTCGGGCTGACGCTGTTTCTGGCGGTGCGGCTGGTCTGGCGACGGCGCGGCGGCGGACTGATCGCCTGGGGCGCGGTACTTGTCATGGCGTGCGGCGGCGAATGGCTCGACCTTCAGGCCGAGATCGGCCGCTCGGCGGTCCAGCCCGACGCGGCGCACTGGCACGATATCTGGAACACGATGTTCTGGCCGACGGTGCTGCTGATCGTCGGCCGCTGGCTGGAGCCGCGCGCCGACGCGCCAGCGCCGACGGCTATATCAGGCGAGAGCGCCGAGCGCGGCTTCGAACAGGCGTAGCCCGTCGGTGCCGCCATGCGCGCGGTCGATCGCGCGTTCGGGATGCGGCATCATGCCGAGGACATTGCCCGCATCGTTGAGCACGCCGGCGATGGCGCGCGCCGAACCGTTGACGCTGTCGGCATAGCGAAAAGCCACGCGCCCCTCGCCCTCGATCCGGTCGAGCGTGTCGGCGTCGGCGAAATAATTGCCGTCATGATGGGCGACCGGAATATGGATCGTCTCGTCCGCACGATAGGCGGCGGTGAACAGCGACTGGCTGTTCGCCACGGTCAGCGGCACCGTGCGGCAGACGAAATTGAGGCCCGCGTTGCGCATCAGCGCGCCGGGCAGCAACTGCGCCTCGGTCAAGACCTGAAAGCCGTTGCACACGCCCAGCACCGGCACGCCGCGCGCCGCGGCGTCGGCGACGGCGCGCAGGATCGGCGACCGCGCCGCCATCGCGCCCGAGCGCAGATAATCGCCATAGGAAAAGCCGCCGGGCAGCGCGATGAAATCGGTGCCGCCGGGAAGCGCCGTCTCGCGGTGCCAAACCATCGCGGGCTTGACGCCGGTCACGGTTTCGAGCGCGACAGCCATGTCGCGATCGCAGTTGGAGCCGGGAAAGACGATGACGGCGGTCTTCATGAGCAAGGCTCCTTCGCGGCGGTCAGGCGCGTTCGATGCGGTAGTTTTCGATCACCGTGTTGGCGAGCAGCTTTGCGCACATCGCGTCGAGATCGGCATCGCTGGTGCCGTCGGCGACGTCGAGTTCGATGAAGCGTCCGGCGCGCACATCGGCCACGCCGCCGAAGCCCAGCCCTTCGAGCGCATGATGGATCGCCTTGCCCTGTGGGTCGAGCACCCCGGGTTTGAGCGTCACATAGACATTCACTTTCATGGGCGCGTACCTTCATGTTTCGGCCGGGCGGGTTCGGGCCGGGGAGGATGGGCGCGCCTATGCCCGCGAATCGTCGCGCGGGCAAGGGGCCAGCGCGGCAAATCGGCCGCGCCAGGGAAATGCGAACCGCTCGCAACTTTCCTGTTGCGAATCCCTCGCACTATCCCTAGATCAGCCTTGTTGAGAAGGATTCGCACATGGTCGTCTGTGTCTGCAACGCAATAAGGGAACGCGATTTGCGCGACGTCGCAAAGGACGGCCAGTTGCGCTGCGCCAAGGCCGCCTATGCGCAATTGGGTCGCAAACCCAAATGCGGCCAATGCCTGCCTTTCGCTCGCAATATCATCAGCGACATCACAGCAACCGCCTGAATTTTTCCAAGTTTTCCGCCACTTTTTGGCTTGGCCTGAACGTGTCCGGGCGCCTATAATCCTGTCTTCTTACCCCACCCGACAAGGACAGGACGGACAATGAAGGGCGACCCCAAGGTCATCGATTTTCTCAACGAAGCGCTCAAGAACGAGCTGACGGCAATCAACCAATATTGGCTGCACTATCGCATGCTCGACAATTGGGGCGTCGCGCGACTTGCGCATTTCGAGCGCGAGGAATCGATCGACGAGATGAAGCACGCCGACGAGCTGGCCGACCGCATTCTCTTTCTGGGCGGCCTGCCCAATTTCCAGCTGCTCGGACGGCTGCGCGTCGGCGAAACGGTCGAAGAGATCCTCAAGGCCGACCTCGCGCTCGAGGAAGAAGCGATCCCGCTGCTCAAGGACGCGATCGCGCATAGCGAAAGCGTGCGCGACTATGTCAGCCGCGATCTGTTCGCCGACATTCTGGAAAGCGAAGAGCATCATGTCGACGAGCTGGAAAAGCAGTTCGAGATGATCGAGCGCATGGGAATGGAAAATTACGTCCAGCTCCAGTCGAAGCCCGCCGGCGACGACTGACGCCGGACCGGCCAAAATCCGAGGATTTTTGGGGGCGCCTGCGGGCGCCTCATTTTTCGCTTGTTTTTGCGACTGATTATCAATAGCACTGTTTACGCAGTCCCCTCCTGCCGGCTGCTGCGGCCCTGCGGCAGCCGGCATCTTTTTCGGAGGAACTGGGCTGCATGCCGATGCGCCGCGGATTTGGGCCGTCGATGGGAGGAATGATGGAAACCAGCACGCTCGTCCGCCGCCTGACCGAACAGCCGTTCGTGCGCGACCTGCCGGTCGATGCGGCGCAGGCGGTCCTCGCGCTGCGCTATTGCGTGCTGTGCCATCGCAGCGAGCGCGACCCGATGCCCGAACTCGAACGGCGCTGCGGCAACATCCTCGCGGCGCGCCGCTACCGTCTCGTCGTGGAGGCGATCGGTCATTGCTGGCCCGACCCCTTCGCGGTCGCCCCGCCCTGCTGCCCGCGAGCCAGCTTCGACGAAGCGTTGCTCGCGGCGCTGGTCGGTGCCGCCGGTCGCGACGACCGCGCGGCGTTCGACTGGCTCAGCGCCGAAATGCTGGGCGGCGACGCGCGCGAAATGCTGTTCGTCGCGCTCGGCAATTTCCTCCGCGCCAAGGCGCCGCGCCGCGCGCCGAATGATTAGCGCTCGGGCACAAGATGGGCCCGGCGCAGCGGCCGGGCCCGAGGAGTGTTTCGCTATTTCGGCTTATTCGGCGGGAACCGGCTTGCGTGCGGTGATCATGCCTTCGACCTTCGTTCCGTCCGCACGGACCGGGTCGTGCGCGACGTCGCTGTCGTCGAACACCTTGGTCCAGGCCGCAAATTCGAGGCACACGCCGTCGGGGTCGAAGAAATAGACCGAACGGACGAACACATCGTCGTTCATCTCGTCCGACGATTGCGTCGGCGAATTGTCGTGGTTCAGGATCTTGGTGACCTTGACGCCCTTTTCGACGAGGCGGTCGTAATATTCATCAAAGCGCTCGGCGGGCACGTTGATCGCGATATGGTTCATCGATCCGTGCGCCGACATGAAATTGCCCTGCGTCGGCAGCGCTTCGGGCGCCGAAATTCCCGGCACCGCTTCGGGCGCACCGTCGAACCAGAAGAAGGCCAGGCTGTCGCCGTTGCCGATATCGAAGAAGAAATGCTGGCCGCGATTGCCCGGCAGGTCGATCGTCTTGGTCAGCGGCATGCCCAGGATGTCGCGGTAGAATTCGACCGTCCTGGCCATGTCCTTGCACACAAGCGCGAGGTGGTTGACCCCGCAAAATTCGAATTCCTTGTTTGCTTCTGCCATCATCCGTCTCCTTTGCGTCTCAGTTCGAATTGGCGCCGGGCCGGGCCTTCATGCCCTGGTACCAGCGCAGGATATTCTTGTTTTCGGGGTCGAGCGGCTGACCGACGCTTGCGCCGAAATCGAGGAAAGCGAAGAGCATGATGTCGGCGAGCGTCAGCCGGTCGCCGGCGATGAACGCGCGATCGGCGATGAGCGGGTCGAGCCATTTGAGCCCGTCCTGCGCCACCGCCTTCAGCCCCGCCGCGGCTTCGGGCAGACAGCGCATGCGCGGTTCGAACAGCGGCAGCCCCTCCGCAAAGCGAAAGCCGTTGGTCAGCGGTTCGCAAATCTTTAGGTCGACGCGCCGCGTCCACATCCGCGTCACCGCGCGCTCTTCGGCCGTCGTGCCGATCAGCGCCGGATCGGGGAAGCGTTCCTCCAGATATTCGCAGATCGCGGTAATCTCGGTCAGCACCGTGCCGTCGTCGAGCTCGAGCGCCGGGGTTTGTCCCGCCGGGTTCACGCTGCTGTTATAGGGCGGCCGCCGGTTTTCGCCGCCGCGCAGGTCGACCTCGACCTGCGGCAACTCGATCCCCTTTTCCGCCATGAACAGTTTCACGACGCGGGGATTGGGGCCGACGCTATTGTAGAATTTCATGGCCATCCTCTCATGATCCTTCTAACAGCTTCCCGCATAACCGTCAACTTAATTGACGATTATGCGGGAGCCAGTCCGGGGCGCGGCCAGCGGACGCGGTAGAGCGCCCCGGTGGTCGAGGCGGTGATATAGGCGTCGCGCCGATCGGCCCCGCCAAACGCGATGTTGGTCACGCCGATATCGGGAAGCGGCAGAAACTCCGACCCGCCGCCATCGGGATCGAAGATGGTGATGCCGCCTTCGACCATTGTGCCGACGCAGATGCGGCCGCTTTCCTCGACCGCAAGGCTGTCGAGCAGGCGGAAGGCGGGCGGCGTGCCGACGAACCGCCCCGGCGCCCACGGCGGCGGCGGCGCGAGCTGGCCCGGTGCCACCACGTCCATCGCCCAGACGCGCGCGGTCATGGTCTCGCTGACATAGAGCGTCTTGCCGTCGGGGGAGAGGCCAATGCCGTTGGGACCGATCATCTCGGCGCGCTGGCGCGTGATCGAGGAGCCGTCGATGCTGGCATGATAGATGGCGCCATGATCGCGCCCGCTGCTGCGCACCTGACCATGGTCGGTGAACCAGAAACCGCCCTCGCGGTCGAAGACGATGTCGTTCGGCCCCTTCAGCCGCTCGCCCTCGAAACTGTCGAAGAGCGTCGTCACCGCCCCGCTGGCGAGGTCGACCCGCTGGATCGAGCCGCAGGCGGCGTCGTGCGCGGCATGACCGGGAAAGAGCAGCGGCCCCGCCCGGGTCCACTGGAACCCGCCATTGTTGCAGACATAGGCAGCACCATCGGGGCCGATCGCCACCCCATTGGGCCCGCCGCCCAGTTCGGCCACGACCGACAGGCTTCCGTCCGGGGCGACGCGGGTCAGCGTGCCGCGCGCAATCTCTACAAGCAGCACCGACCCGTCGGGCATCGGCACCGGCCCTTCGGGAAAGTGCAGGCCGGTGGCGACGACCTCGGGCGCGCCGAAGTCGCTCATTCGGGTTTCGACCGCGGCGCGCTCAGGAAGTCGGCGGCATCGAAGCCTTCGGGGGCCGCGACCTCAACGATCGGATCTTCACGCGCGTCGAACTCCATGCGCAGCGCGCGGGTGATGACCGCGTGCATGTCATAGAGGCAGGTGATGTAGGTGAATTCGAAAATCTGCTCGTCGTTCCAGAAGGTCTTGAGCTTGTCGAACACCGCCGTCGGGACGCGGCCGTTCGCCTGGCTGAGGCAATCGGCATAGGCGAGGACGGCGCGTTCCTGATCATTATAGCAATCGGCGACCTGCCAATGGGCGATCGATGCGATCTTCTCTTCGCTAACCCCCAGGCCGCGCAGCGACTTGCAATGCTGCGAAAAGACAAACTGGCTGCCCTTCACCCAGCCCGCGCGCGTCTGCCCAAGCTCGCGCAGCACCGGGTCGATCGAACGCGCCGGATTGCGATAGACCGCGAAACCGTCGACCGCATGTTTGAAGATGTCGGGCGACAGCGCATAGACGGTCCACCAATCGCCCGGCGTGCCGGTCGCGGTGCCTGGTTCGGCCACCGGGTCGCGGTCGCCGAACAGGCGCTGATAATAAGCGAGAACGGTCTCGTCGGTCACTTCGGACCGGGGCACCTGGCGCAAGACGGGCATGAAACGGACTCCTCAGGCGTTGGCAAATTTGCGGAATTCGGCGACGTGCGCGCTGTCGAAATATTCGTCGAGGCGCGTGATCCGGCCGTTTTCGACCTGACATATGATGGCGCACGGCAGGCGCACCGGGCCGTCGTCGTGAACGCGGCGCCCCTTCAGCACATGTTGCTGGACAAAGCCCCCCGGAAAGGTGGTCAGGCGGCGGTCGGCATATTCGCGGTCCTTGATGCGTGAGACCATCCCCGTCAGCGTCTGCGCCGTCTGCGCCGGGGTCACGATCAGTTCGTCGGTATTGTGCCATATCTCGGCATCGGGCGTGAAACTGTTCTGCATCGTTTCGATATCGCCCTGCTCGATCGCGTCGAAAAAGCGCGTCGCCATCGCACGAATGTCGTCCTGTTCGTTCATCAGTCTCTCCTCAAATCCGCGCGCCGAACATCCGGCCGCCATTGGCCGCGATCAGCCCGTCGATATCGTCGCCCTTGTAATCCGGATCGGCGGATTCGCCGAAGGCGGTTAACATGTCGCGCGTCACCATTTCGGCCATCGCCTTCCATTCGGGATGGGTGAAAATCCAATAGTCGCCATGCTCGATCGCCCGGACAACCCGCGCGCCGATCTTTGCCGGGTCCATCCCGCCCGCGAGCACGCCCTGCATGGCTTGGCTGGTCGCCGCCGCGCGGCCCACCTCGACCTGCGCCGGGCGCAGATCGCGCGTCGTTTCGACAATGCGCGTCGCCGACATCCCCGGCATCAGGACCGAAATATCGACGCAGGTGCCCGCAAGCTCGTTGCGCAGCGCCATCGCGATGCCGAGCGTCGCATATTTCGAGCTGATATAGGCGACCGAGATCGGCGGCGGCACGATCGCGACCATCGACGATGTGATGATAAGGTGGCTCGCCTCGCCCGATGCCTTCATCGCACCGAGGAAGGTCCGGCAGGCATAAAGATGCGCATGGGCGTTGACGGCATAGTTCCAGCGCCAGACGTCGGTGTCATAATCCTCGACCGGGCCCGAACCGCCGCCCACACCGGCATTGCTGAACAGGATGCGTACCGGGCCGAAAGCCTGCGCGGCGGCACCGGCATCGGCCCAGCTTGCCTCGTCGGTCACATCGAGCTGCAACCCCATCGCCTCGGCCCCCGCGGCGCGCAGGCTTTCCGCCGCCGCTTCCGCGCCCGCTCCGTCGATATCGGCGAGGACCAGCCGCGCCCCCCTGTCCGCCAGCGCCCGCGCCGTCGCGAGGCCAAGCCCGCTGGCGCCGCCGGTGACGAACGCCGTCTTGCCTGCAACATCGGTCATTCGGCGAAATCCTGATCGAGGTGGCGCGTCATCGCAAACTGGGCAAGCCCCGCGGCGACGGCGAAGGGAAGAATGGTCAGCAGCGCCCAGCGCAGACTCTCGTCGCCATAGGCCGGCTTGAGATGATCGCTCACCACGCCGATGAACAGCGGACCGAGGCCGAGGCCGACGATATTGAACATCAGCATCAGTACCGCGGCGGCCGTCGCGCGGCTGCGCGGCGGGGTCAGATTCTGCACCAGCGCCAGCGCCGGCGCGACATAGGCGGTGCAGGCCGCCATCGGGATCAGCATCAGCGCGAGCGACACTTGCCAGCTATCGACGAGGAGCGCCGCGGCGAAGCTGGGGATCAGGACGGCGGTGGCCAGCGCGGGAATCGATCCATAGGCGCGCGGCGATCGCTTCGCGACGTGGCTGACCAGCCAGCCGCCGCCGAGGATGCCGATCCCGAAGGTAATGCCCGCGGCGGGCGCGAACCAGGTCGCCATCGCATCGAGCGGCATGCCCTGCGTGCGCATCAGGAAGGCCGGGATCCAGTTGAGCATGCCATAGCTGACGAAGGCAGCAAGGCCGCTGCCGACCATCACCATGCGCAGCGACCGGCGGCGCACGAACATCGCAAGGCTTTGCCGAAAGGGCAGCGCCTCGTCGGCCGCCTGCTGCTTGTCCATGGCGCCGCGCGCGGGTTCGCGGACCAGCCAGATCAAGAGCGGCGCAACAAGGACGCCAACGACGCCGATGACCAGAAAGGCGTTGCGCCAGCCGATATTGGCCGCCGCCCAGGCGCCGAAGGCGGCGCCGACGAAGACGCCGAACGGACCGTTCAGCGTGAACAGGCCGATCGCGAGCGGACGACGGTCGGGCGGATAATAGTCGGCGATCACCGACAGCGACGGGGCCGTCCCCCCCGCCTCGCCCGCGCCGACGCCGAAGCGCATCAGCGCCAGTTGCCAGAAGTTCGACACCATCCCGCACGCGGCGGTGAAGCCGCTCCACACCACGCAGGCGATACCGATCAGCTTCACCCGGTTCCAGCGATCGGCGATCATCGCGACGGGGACGCCCATCGCCGCATAGAAGAGCGCGAAGGCAAGGCCGGTGAGCAAGCCGAACTGCGTATCGCTGAACTGCATATCGGCGCGGATCGGTTCGACGAGCACCGACAGCAGCTGGCGGTCGACGAAGTTGATCGTGCCGACCAGGAACAGCATCGCGAGCGCGAAATTGCGACGGACGGCGATCGAACGGTCGGCCGGCGCGGCGCCCGCATCAAGGGCGGTGGCTTGCGTCATGGCTCTCCCCAAACATGTGATTCTTGTCGGGTCAAAATACTTAGGTATTTAAGTTTATCTGTCAATGTGCTTTACGGTAAGGCGACATCGAACGGGAGAGAGCAATGGATATCAAGGGTAAAACCGCCATCGTTACCGGGGCCGCGAGCGGCATCGGCCGCGCCACCGCTGTCGCGCTTGCCGAGCGCGGTGCCGCCGCGATCGCACTTGTCGACGTCAACGATATCGACCTGCGCGAAACGGCGGGTCGCGTCGAGGCGGCGGGCGCGCGGGCGACGGTCCACCGCCTCGACCTGTCCGACATCGCCGCGACCGAAGCCTGGTTCGCGGCGCATGGCGACGTCGACATTCTCCACAACAATGCCGGGGTCGTATCGGGACTGCCGCAATTTCCCGACGTCGACGCGGCGCGCATCCGCTGGATCATCGACGTCAATGTGACCTCGCTGATCGCCGCGACGCAGATTGCCGTGCAGGCGATGCGCCGGCGCGGCGGCGGGGTGATCGTCAACACCGTGTCGACCGTCGCGCTCGGCACCGGATTCTACGATGCGATGTATGCGACGACCAAAGCGGCAGTGATGATGTTCACCCGCTGCTGCGCGCCGCTGAAGGCCGAATGCAACGTCCGCGTCGCGGGGATGCTGCCGGGCCTTGTCGATACGCCGATCCTCGACACCACGGGCGCGGGCGGCAAATCGGAGTGGATGGAGCAGGTGCTCGCCAATAATGAAGCGTGCGAACCCAAGGATATCGCGGGCGGCGTCATCGCGCTGATCGAGGACGACGGCCTGGCCGGGGGCGACTGGCTCGCGGTGCGGCGGCTCGCCGGAAAGATCGAATATCAGTGGGGTCATGCCGATACGGTCTGATCCACGCTCGTCATTGCGGGCGAAGCCGCGTCGCTTCGCTCTTCGCAATGGCGCAGGAGGTCAGCGCGTCGGCGCGGCGAGCATATTCTTGCCGAACAGGTTCGACCATTGCTCCTCGGTCAGCACCGGCCGCGCGCTCGCAAGATTGGCGGCATTTTTGACGTCGGTCCCGGCAATCACCGCCGGCCGCTCGCCCACGCGCGCGAACCAGTCGGCAACGGCGGGATAATCGTCGAGCGTCAGTCCGATCAACTGCACCGCGCGCGCCCAGGGCCAGGCCGCCATGTCGGCGATGCTATATTCCTCCGCCAGATAGTCTGCCTCGGACAGCCGTCCGTTCAGAACGTGCAGCAGGCGAACCGTCTCGTTCCGGTAGCGCTCGGTCGGGTAGGTCTGGCCTTCGGGTGCGTAGCGGATGAAATGATGCGCCTGCCCCTGCATCGGCCCGAAGCTGGCCATCTGCCACATCAGCCATTGCTGCGCCTGGCTGCGGCGGCGCGGATTTTCGGGCAGGAACTTGCCGCTCTTTTCGGCAAGATAAAGCAGGATCGCGCCGCTTTCGAAGACAGGCAGCGGCGCCCCGCCGCCGATCGGTTCATGGTCGACGATCGCGGGCAAGCGTCCGTTGGGGTTGATGCGCCGAAAGTCGGGGGTGAGATGATCCCCAGCGAGCACATCCATCTTGAGCAGGCGGTGCGGCAGGCCCGTCTCTTCGAGCATGATCGAAACCTTGTGCCCGTTGGGCGTGGGGGTGAAATAAACCTCGATCATGCAATTCCTCTTTCGGCAAAACGGGCGCGGGCGGCGGCAAATGCGGCGTCGAAGGCAGGCTTCCCCGCCGGGTAGCCCGCAACGGTGAGCGTGACACCCGCGATCCGCCATCGCCCGTCACGGATCAGATGGTGGGTGTAATGACCGACCAGGTCGCCCATCAGCGCGGCGCCGTCGACGGCAATGAAGTGCGCGGCATCGACGATACCCGTCACCACGGCGCGATCGCCCTCGATCTCGGCGCGCAGATTGTGCAGCCGGTGCGCGGTCGCGTCGAAACCCTCGAGCGCGCGGCAGCGGCGCGTCCATTCATCGGCATCGATGGTCGCGACGATCGACCCGATCGCGCCATAGTCGATCGCGATCCGGTCGGCGAACAGCGCGCGATACGCGCCCCAGTCGCGCGCATCGAGCGCGGCGGCATAAGCGGTCACGACCGCCACCGCCGCTTCCCGGTCAAGGAAAGCGTCGATAGCGGTCGCGTCCGTCGGCATTCTAGTGGGACTGCTAGAATTTGAAGCCGGCTTCGATCGACAGGTTGCGCGGCGGTTCGAGGTAGAGAATCGCGCGCGGAACCGCAGTGATCGGCGCCGGCAGGTTGAACGCGCTGCCCGTCGTCAGCTCGTTGGTCAGATTCTTGCCGACGAAGGCCAGGAACCAGCGCTCGTCCGCATCCGAAAGCTGCACGCGCAGGTCGAGCTTCACATAGCCCTTCTGGATGCCGAAAATCGGGCTCTGATTGTCCGAGTCGAAATATTTCGAACGGCCCGCGGCGACGCCGGTGATGTCGAGTTTCAGATCATCGCCCAGCGGCACGCGGCCGTGCGCCGAGACATTGCCGGTCCATTTCGAGGTATAGGCGAGACGATAGCCGGCGAGATTGTTGGTCGCCGGCGTGCAGGTGCTCGGCTGCGACGCAAGGCAGGCAGCCCCCGGATAATCGTCGTATTTGATGTCCTGATAGGCACCCGATGCGGTGATATCGAGGTTGGGCGACAGATAGAGCGCCAGCGATCCTTCGATGCCCTTCGACGTCGCGCTCGCGGCGTTGCCGGTCAGATAGCTGGAGCTTGCCGGCTGATAGACCGAAACCTGCAGATTCTTGAACTGGGTGTCATAGACCGAGACGTTGGCGACGACCTTGCCGTCGAACAGCGTCGATTTGACGCCCGCTTCATAGTTGGTCGAACGCTCGGGCTTGAATGCGAAGGTCGCGTTCGTCGTGCCGAGGGTATTCGACACGAAGCCGCCCGACTTCGACCCGCGGCCATAGGTCGCGTAGAGCATGATGCGCGGTGCGACGTCGAACTGCACCGTCACCGACGGATCGACATTGCCTTCGCTGAGCGAGCCGACCGCGCTCGAGATCGGACGGATCGCGAACGGGCCATAGACCAGCCGCGAAGCGAAATCGGCGTCCTTGCTCGTGTGGCTGTAACGCAGGCTGCCGATCACGCGGAAGGTGTCGGCGAGGTTCAGCGTACCCTGTCCGAAGACCGACCAGCTGTCCGACGTCTGGTTGAAGCGGCTGTCGATGCGGCCGAAATAGGGCGAGCCGAACAGGTTGGCGATATTGAAGCCCTGCAGCTGGTCGAGCCGGTATTTGCCATGGTCATAATAAGCGCCGACGATGAAGTCGAAGGTGCGGCCGGTCGGCGACAGCAGGCGGATTTCCTGCGAGAATTGCTCGAAGCGCTCGGGGAAGCTGTTGTAGACCGAATTGTTGGTAAACGCGCCGCCGCCGCCCGGGATCGTCTGATCGAAACCGTTGACGATATTGGCGTTGAACCAGCTGTAACCCGTCACCGACGTCAGCGTATAGTCGCCGATCGCGATGTTGCCGGTTCCCGATATCATGACCGACTTGGTCTTCGTCCCTTCATCGCCAAGCGCCGACTTGTCGAGATAGCGCGTGAGGTGCGGATCCTGCGCGCTGGTCAGCGGGCTCGACACGGTGATGCCGCCCACGACATCGCGGTTCGCATATTCGACCTTGGCGGTGTAATCGAAATTGGCCGACGGTTCCCATTTCATCGTCAGGCGGAGAAGCTGCTGCTTGATCTCCGGATCGTCATGATCGGTCGCGAGATTGCGGATATAACCCTGCTGGTTGAGCACCTTCATCGCAAGGCGCGCGCTCAGCGTGTCGGTCAGCGGCCCCGACAGATAGCCCGAGAAATCGGTGCCCTTGAAATCGAAATTATAATTGGCGGTCAGCTTGCCTTCGAAGCGGTCCGTCGGCCCCGCCGACACGACGCTGACCGCGCCCGCGGCGGTGTTCTTGCCGAACAGGGCGCCCTGCGGACCACGCAGCACCTCGACGCGCGCGAGGTCGAAGAAGGGTGCCTGCGCCTGACGCGACCGGCCGGCGTAGACGCCGTCGACATAGAGCGAGACCGACTGGTCGAACGCGAAGTTCGCCGGCGGCGAGCCGAAGCCGCGAATGTAGATCACGTCATTGCCCGCGGTCGACTGGACGAAGACGTTCGGCGTGTAATTCATCACCGCCTTGATGTCGTTCGAGTTGAAATCGTCGAGTCGCTGGCCGCTGACGACTTCCATCGAGATCGGAACATCCTGGATGTTCTGGGCGCGCTTTTGCGCCGTCACGATGATTTCATTGCCGCTGCCGCTTGCCCCGGCGGCCGTTTCGGCGCCATCGTCGGCGGTTTGTGCCATCGCCGGCGCGGCGGTAGCCAGCATCGCAAGCGTCGCGACGCCGGCGAGCAGATTCGAATGTCGAGCCTTCATCTTCACCCTCCCATAGAGCCTAGTGCAACGGTACCGGTTTCTCCGTCCGATCCGTCAATCTGATTGACCCTTAGTATACTAATGGTTTTATACTTGTCCAGAGTTTCAAGAGAGGATTCCCGATTATGACCGACGAAAATCGCCAGAGCGCGCTTGCGAGCCGCCCCTTGTGCACCGTGGAGTTCGAGGTCGGCGGCGGCCTGATCGGGATCGGCGCCTCGCCTTTCGGCGACCAGCGGCTCGGCTATATCACCGGCGGACAATTTTTCGGACCGCGAATCAACGGCATCGTTCTGCCGGGTGGCGGCAATTGGTCGCGCGGCGGGCGGCTGGGCGAAGCGGCGTCGGTCGGCACCTTCGACGCGCGCGCGGTGTGGCAGACCGACGACGGCGCGCTCATCTACCTCAGCTATACGGGGCGCAGCCTGATCCCCGACGACGTCCGCGCCGCCTTCGCCGACCCTGCCGCGCCCGATGTCGATCCCGCACTTTATTATCTGCGAATCGCGCCCGTGTTCGAGACCGCGAGTTCCCGATACGACTGGCTCAACGGCCTGCTCGCCGTCGGCGTGGGAGAGCGCACCGACTTCGGCGTGCGCCATGTGATCCACGAAATATTGTAGGGCGCCCCTAGAGTCGGGGCCCTAACCCACAGCGCGGTCGCGGCCTTCCCAATAAGGCGCGCGCAGTTCGCGGCGCAAAACCTTGCCCGACGGGTTGCGCGGCAGCGCGTCGATCGTCTCGACGCTCTTCGGCGCCTTGTAGGCAGCGATGCGCTCGCGCGCCCACGCGATGACATCGGCGGGATCGACCGCGGCGCCGGGCGCAGGGACGATCAGCGCCTTGACCGCCTCGCCCCATTTTTCGTCGGGCACGCCGATGACCGCAACATCGGCGACGCCGGGGCAGCCCATGATCGCGCTTTCGACCTCGGCCGGATAGACATTCTCGCCGCCCGACACGATCATGTCCTTGATCCGGTCGTGGACGAAATAGAAACCGTCGGCGTCGCGATAGCCGACGTCGCCGGTGTGCAGCCAGCCGCCGATCACGGTTTCGGCGGTCGCCTCGGCGCGGTTCCAATATTCCTTCATCACAATGTCGCCGCGGATCGCGATCTCGCCGATCTCACCGTCGCCGAGCGGCCGCCCCTCGCCATCGAGGATCGCCATCTCGGTCTGCGGCCATGGCTGACCACAAGAGGTAAGTTTGCCGGGCAGGTCGTGCGCGGCGGGCGAGAGGTAGGATCCGCCGCCCGAGCTTTCGGTCATGCCATAGAATTGCACGAAATCGCAGCCGAAGGTCTTGCGCGCGCGGCGCAGCACATCCTCCGCGATCGGCGAGGCGCCATAGGCGATCGACCGCAACGCCGAATAGTCGCCTGTCGCTGCGGCGGGCTGTTGCAGCATCATCTGGATCATCGCGGGCGCGAGGAAGGCGTGCGCAACGCGTTCCTCGGTCAGCATCCGCACCGCATCGTCCGCGGCGAAATCCTTGACCAGCACCAGCCGCCCGCCCTGCGCCAGCCCCGAAAAGCTGACATTGGTGCCGGCGACGTGGAACAGCGGCATGACGATCATCACCGTTTCGTCCTCGCCATAGGCGAAGCCATCGACCTCGGTCGCCATTTCGAGGAAACGGCGATAATTCTTGTTGGCGAGCACCACGCCCTTGGGCCGCCCAGTGGTGCCGCTCGTATAGAGCTGCAACACATCGTCAGCGAGTTGCGGCGCGTCGGCGGGCGGGGTCGCGGCCGCATCGCCGAGCCAGGCGTCGAAGCTTTCGAAGTCCGGGTGCGCGCCATAAAGCGCCACCAACCGCGGCTTGTCGGCAAGCCCGGCGACCGCGGCCAGCGCGGTGTCGAAGAAATCCTCACCCACGAAGAGCAGCGTCGGGGCGGCGTCACCCAAAATGAAGCCGATCTCGCCCGCGGCGAGGCGGCAGTTGATCGGCGCGAGGCAGGCGCGCGCACGCGCGGTGCCGAAGAAGAGCGGATACCAGGCGTCGTGGTTCTTGGTCAGCACCGACACGCGGTCGCCGGGCGCGACCCCCGACGCCAGCAGCGCGTTCGCAACCCGGTTCGACTGCGCATCAAGCTCGGTAAAGCTCGTTTCGCGATCTCCATATTTGACCGCGACCGCCTGCCCACGCGCGCGCGCCTGCGCCACCGGAATATCGGCCAGCGTCCGAATGGCCTCCAGATCGATCATTTCGCTCTCCCATCGTCACTTTGATCTTGAATTAGATAGAATACTAAGCAAATACTTGGCCAGCAAAAAAGTGAGAGGATCCGCCTTGTTCGATCACCCCATCCTGCCGACAACGATCGTCGGAAGCTACCCCCAACCCGATTGGCTGATCGACCGCGAACGATTGAAGGCCAGCCTGCCGCCCCGCGTGCGTGCCGAGACTTTGTGGCGCGTCCCCGAACCCTGGCTGGCGGATGCGCAGGAGGCCGCGACACTGATGGCGATCCGCGATCAGGAAGAGCTGGGCATCGACATCGTCGGCGACGGCGAGATGCGCCGCGAAAGCTATTCGAACCGGCTCGCGACCGCGCTGTCGGGGATCGACACCGAAAAGCATGGCACCGCGATCGACCGCACCGGCAATGCCAATCCGGTGCCGCTCGTCTCGGGCCCGATCCGCCGCGTCGCGCCGATCGAGGCACAGGACGCCGCCTTTCTCCGCCGCCATTCGACCAAGCCGGTCAAGCTGACCCTGCCCGGCCCCTTCACGATGACGCAGCAGGCCGAGAATGGCTATTATCCCGATCTTCGATCGCTCGCGATGGATTATGCCGATGCCGTCAATGCCGAGGTGAAGGATCTCTTCGCGGCCGGCGTCGACGTCGTCCAGCTCGACGAACCCTATCTGCAGGCGCGCGCCGCCGAGGCGAACGCCTATGCGATCGAGGCGATCAACCGCGCGCTCGATGGCGTCGGCGGCACGACCGCGCTGCATATCTGCTTCGGCTATGCGATGGTGCACCACAGCGCGGGGGCGACGGGGCCGAAGCCCAAGGCCTATGACTTCCTCGCTGAACTCGAAGCGTCTGCGATCGACGTGATTTCGATCGAGGCGGCGCAGCCGGGGCTCGACCCCGCGATCCTCGCCGAACTGCCGACCAAGACGATCATGTATGGGGTGCTCGATCTGTCGATCCCCGAGGTCGAGACGCCCGAGGTGGTCGCAGGACGCATCCGCGAGGCGCTGCGCTATGTCGACGCCGAACGGCTGTGGGTCGCGCCTGATTGCGGGATGAAATATCACAGCCGCGAGCATTCGCAGGCGAAACTGAAGGCGATGGTTGACGGGGCGGCGCTGGTTAGGGCGGAGCTGAAATAGCCATTCTCCCCTCCCGCTTGCGGGAGGGGTCGGGGGTGGGCAGCGACGCCGCCCTGGCCCACCCCGCTGCGAGTAGCGAGCAAGCTCACAACTCTCGCTGCCCCTCCCGCTTGCGGGAGGGGAGGTCAGCCGTCGATAAATGCGGTCAGTAACGGCACCACCAGTTCCGGTGCCTCGACCGTCGGCAGATGCCCGGCCCCCGCGATGACCTCGAGCTTTGCTCCGGAGATCGCGTCCAATATCTCGTCATGGTGCGCGCGGCTGGTGATGCCGTCCTTGTCGCCCCAGATCAGCAAGGTCGGCACCGCAATCTCGCCGAGGCGCGGGCGGCTGTCGATGCGCGCCATGATCGCGCGCTGCTGCGCGAGGAAGGTGTCGGCGCCGGTGTCCGCCGCCATCTTTCGCGCAATGCCGAGCAGGCGCGCGTCGCCGCGCTTTTCTTCGGGAAACAGGATCGGGATGCGCTCCTCGACGACCTGATCGAACTGCCCATTCTCGACGAGATCGATATAGCCCTGCCGCCGCGCGGTCTGCGCGGGGCCGTCGGCCGAGGCGAGCGTGGAAATCAGCGCCAGCTTCGCAACCCGCTCGGGCGCCCGGCGCATCACCTCGAACGCGACGAAGCCGCCCATCGCGTGTGCGACCAGCGCGAATTTCGGCGGCGCATTATCGAGCAGCCGCTGCGCGAAACCCGCGATCGTATCGTCGCTGCGGTTGTCGGCGACAATCACCTCGCGGTCGGTCCAGGCGTCAAGGAGCGGCTGCCATACCGCGTCGGTCAAAAGCTGGCCGGTGATGAGGACGATCGGAAGCGTCATGGGGTCAATCCTAAAGCGTCGTCATTGCGAGGAGCCGAAGGCGACGCGGCAACCCAGAACAGGCGTAAACCGCGCTGGATTGCTTCGCTTCGCTCGCAATGACGAAATATTTCATACCACCTGATGCAGCAGCGCTTCGCCCGCCCCCAGCCGGCGGCAATTCTCATGCGCCACCGTCAGGCTGCGCACGAGCGTCTCGGGGGTCAGCCAAGCGATATGCGGCGCGAGCACCGCATTGGGCAGGCCGAGCATCGGATTCCCGCGCGGCAACGGCTCCTCCGCAAACACGTCGAGCCCCGCGCCGCGCAGATGGCCCGCGGTCAGCGCCGCGACCAGCCGCTCCTCGTCGACCAGTTCGCCGCGCGCGGTGTTCACGAGTATCGCACCCTGCTTCATCGCGAACGGGTCGATGCTGGCGCGCGTCTCTTCGGTGAGCGGCATGTGCAGCGAGACGATATCGCTCTCCGCGAGCAACTGGCCAAGCTGCAGAAATTCATAAGGCCCGTCGCGCTCGCTCCGCGCCGTATAGACGACCCGCGCCCCCAGCGCGGCGAGCACGGGCGCGAGCAGCTGCGCCGAATTGCCGAACCCGACAAGCCCCACAGTGCGCCCGCCGACCTCCCCCACCGAATCGAGTTCGGACGGATCGGCGGTCCATCCTTCTCCCGCGCGCGTTCGCGCATCGAAGAAACAGGTGCGGCGCAGCACCGCCATCATCAGCGACAGCGCCATTTCGGCGACCGCCTGGCTGTTGGTGCCGGGCATGTTGCACACCGCGACGCCATGCTCGCGCGCCGCGTCGAGCGCGATCGTGTTCACCCCGACGCCGAGCTTCTGGATCAGCTTGAGCCCGGGCGCCGAAGCGATGAAGTCGGCGGTTACCGGCGTCAGAACGTGGAGCAGCGCGGTGATCTCGCCAGCCACCGCGTCGAGCGGTGCAGCTTCGTCGACATGCGTCACGACGCCCGCGCCGAAGATGGCATCGACCGCCGCGCGGAAGCCGGGGCTTGGGCGGGCGTGGAGAACGATCATGCCGCGACCCGCCCGATCGACCCCGCAAAGGCCGAAAAGCCGGCAAATTCGGCATCGGCGCCCATCGCTTCCTCGATCCGCAGCATCTCGTTCCACTTCGCCATCCGCTCGGAGCGGGTAAAGCTGCCGACCTTCAATTGCCCCGCGTCCCAGCCGGTCGCCAGATGCGCGATCGTGACGTCCTCGCTCTCGCCCGAGCGTGCCGAGACGATCGCGCCCCAGCCGCGCGCGACCGCGGCGTCGAGCGCGGCCTTCGCTTCGGTGACGGTGCCGACCTGGTTCACCTTGATCAGCGCCGCATTGCACACCGCCGCATCGCCCGCGCGCTCCACGCGCGCCGCATTGGTGACGAGCACATCGTCGCCGATGATCTGCACCCGGTCGCCGATGGCGGCGGTCACGGCCGCCATCGCGGTCCAGTCATCCTGCCCCGCCGGGTCTTCGATCGACAGGATCGGATAGCGCCCCGCCCATTCGATAATGCGCGCCGCCATCGCCTCGCTCGTCAACCGCCCCTCGTCGAGCGCGAGGCTGTAGCCCGAGGCATCGCCGAGTTCGTTCGCAGCAATGTCGAGCGAGATGAACACTTCCTCGCCCGCGCGGTGCCCGCTCGCCTCGATCGCCCTGGTCAGCGTATCGAGCGCATCCTCGTTCGAAGCGAAATTCGGCCACCAGCCCCCTTCGTCGGCGACTCCCGACAGCGGCCCCTTGGCTTCCATCAGCTTACCCGCCGCGCGATAGACATCGTCGGTGATCTCTAGCGCGCGGCGAAAGCTGCCCGCCGCGGGGCACATGATCATGAAATCCTGCACATCGGTGCGCCGCCCCGCGTGGGCGCCGCCGCCGAAAATCTGGATCTCGGGCAGCGGGATGCGGACTTTCGTGTCGCCCGCGAGGTAGCGCCACAGCGGCAGCCGCGCGTCGGCGGCGGCCGCGTGCAGCACCGCCATCGACACCGCAACGACGGCGTTCGCGCCCAGCCGCGCCTTGTTCGGGGTGCCGTCGAGAGCGCACAGCGCCTTGTCGACCGCCGCCTGATCGCCTGCATCCATGCCGATCAGCGCGGGCGCGATCTCGGCCCCGATCCCGGCGACCGCGCCATTGACGCCATAGCCGCCGAAGGCCGAGCCACCATCGCGCAGGTCGATCGCCTCATGCGCGCCGCGCGAGGCGCCGGCGGGCGCGATGGCGCGACCAACCGCGCCCGATTCGAGGATAACTTCCGCCTCGACCGTGGGGCGGCCACGCGAATCCCAAAGCTGGCGCCCGGTAACCGAAGCGATAGGCGACGTCATTCCTTGGTCCTTTTCCAGTTTGCGACGAGCGCATCGATGGGCGCCGGCGCGAGCAGCAACGCGCGCGCCTGATCGCGCACGATTTGTTTGTGATGGGGATCGGTCAGATAGGGCGCCGGGGATTTGCCCTCGACCCGCGCGAGCAGCAGCGCGGCAGTCAGCTTTCCGGCGCGCAGGAGCAGGTCGTCGGCATCTTCCCAATCGATGCCGGCGCGATAGGCCTCGACCAGCGCCGTCGCCGCCTCACCGAGCCGTTCGTTCCCCAGCCACACCGCCTTCAGCAGCAGGTGCGTGGTGCAAAAGGCAAGATCGAACGCAGGGTCGCCATAGACCGCGCATTCGGCGTCGAGAAAAACCGGCCCGTCTGCGCTGACGAGGATATTCTTGGGGCTGACGTCGCCGTGAACGAGCGCCACCTTGCGCGACGAGAGGTCGTCGGCGAGCGCGTAGAGCGCCGGCGCAAGCTCGGCATCCTTTTGCGCCACGAACAGCAGAAAGGGATCGACGCGCAGCGCGCGGAACATCGCATCGGTCGGAAAGGCGTCGCGGTCGGCGGCGCTGTTTGCGGTCGCGGCGTGGACCGCCACGATGCCGCGACCGACGGCCGCCGCGAACCCCGGATCGACACAGCCCGCGATCAATTCATCCTTCCACACCGGACAATCCGGCAGGAAGCGCATCGCGAAGCCGTGGCCGGGCAATTCGGCCAGCACCTCGGGCACCAGATGCGGATCGACACCGCGCGCCCGGCGCAGCCAGCGCACTTCGCTCGCGCCGCGCTCGACCGGTGCGTGCCATTCGGCGGCGACACGCAATTGCTCGAGCGGCCGCTTGACGACGATCGGCCCCGCCGGGCCGTCGACCCGCCACACGTCGCAGGACACGCCGCCGGTCAATGGCTCGAGGACGACCTCGCCCTCGCCCGCCAGCCCGGCCGCGCGCAGTCCTGCAATGATATCGGCGGTCGCCGTGTCCACTTACAGCTTCTCCCGGATCCAGCCGCTGACCAGATCGGCGGCATTCTGCCGTTCTTCGATCGAATCCTCGAAATAATGCGCGCCGGGGATCAGTTCGAGCCTTTTGTCCGCGGTGCCGAGGAAGTCGAAAATCTTGCGCGCATCGCTGGGGAAAACGCCGGTGTCGGCGAGCCCCTGCACCACCAGCGCGGGGGTGTCGTGCTTGGCGAGGTGCGGCTGCCCCTGGCACGGCGATGTTTCGAGGCTCCACATGTTGAGCCAGGTCTTGATCGTATTGGCGCGGCCGATGCTGGGGGTGCGGTTGGCGATTGCCGGGTCGCCGCGATAGCACCAGTTGGGCTTGCGGTCCGACGGATCGATCGCCGGGTCGACGCAGCGGATATCGCCCCAGCAGCGGAACATCGGAAAGATGCGGTCGGGGATTCCCGCCGCGTTTAGCCGCGCGAGTTCGGCCTTTGCCCAATCGGTGATGCGCTGGTTGCGCGCGCGCTGGCCGGCGCGATATTTTTCGATGAAGGCGTCCGAATAGGGCGGGCCATTGTCGGGATTGAAGGGGTCGAGCTCGGGATCGGTCAGCGTCGGATCATTCTCGTCGATCACCGATGCATCCATCCAGTCGGTCAGCACTTCGGGGCGTCCCTGGTGGGCGTTGAAGCTGATATAGAGATCGCCCTTGATGAGCTGCGCCAGCGCATCCTGGCCGGCGGGCGGCAGCCGGTCGGTCAAGGTCGGCGCGATTGCTTCCGCCTGATAGGCGCCCATCAGCGAGCCGCCGCCCGAATTGCCGAGGATCACGATCTGTTCGACCCCGGCCTCTTCTTTCAGCCACTTCATCCCGACCCCGATGTCGAGGATGGCATGTTCGAGCAGGAACTGGTCCTCGAACCCGCGATAGCGCGTATTCCAGCCGAGAAAGCCGAAACCGGCGCGGGCAAAATAGGGCGCGATATAATGTTCGGAAAAATCGACATTATAATGGGTGGCGATGATCGCGACCTTGGGCCGCTTGCCCGCCTCGGTCCAATATATGCCCTGACAGGGATGGCCGCCCGCCTGAATCCGCGGCGCGGTCGGCGACGTGCGGCCGATGAATTGTGCGTCCAGTCCTGCAATCCCGTTCGGGTCCATCAGTCTCTCTCCTGCCTGTTATATCTCATAATCGTCATCCCGGACTTGATCCGGGATCCATTTAACCAGCGTCGCGAGAATGGATCCCGGATCAAGTCCGGGATGACGAGCGTGGGAAACATATTAACGGCTCACCTCGAAGGGCAGTTCATACCCCTCCAGCCCGGCGCGGATCGCCTTCTTGTCGATCTTGCCCGTCGGGCCGAGCGGGATGGCGTCGACGAACACTATATCGTCGGGCATCCACCATTTGGCGATCTTGCCATCCAGATAGCTGCGAATATCGTCGGCGCGCGCCTGCGCGCCCGGCTTGAGCTCGCAGAGCAGGATCGGCCGTTCGTCCCATTTGGGATGCGCGATGCCGACGACCGCGGCGATGGCAACCGCGGGATGGCCGGTCGCGATATTCTCTATCTCGATCGAACTGATCCACTCACCGCCCGATTTGACCACATCCTTCGCGCGGTCGGTAATCTGCATATAGCCTTCGCCGTCGATCGTGCTGACATCGCCGGTATCGAAAAAGCCCTCATCGTCGAGCACATCGCCGCCTTCCCCACCGAAATAGCCGCGCGCGATCGTCGGCCCCTTGATCATCAGCCGCCCCGGCGTCTTGCCATCGTGCGGCAGGCGGTAGCCGGCATCATCGACCAGCTTCATCTCCAGCCCGCACAGCAACCGCCCCTGCTTGAGCTTGTACGCCATCTGCGCGTCGTCCCCCTTCGCCGCGACCGACGCGTTAGGGACCGACACGGTACCGAGCGGCGACGTTTCGGTCATCCCCCACCCTTGGATGACATCGACGCCATAATCGTCACGGAAGGTGCGGATCAGCGATTCGGGGCACGCCGACCCGCCGATCGTGACGCGTTCCAGCGTGGTGAAGCGCTTGCCGTTATCCTGCATATATTGGAGCAGCATCTGCCACACCGTCGGCACCGCGGCCGAATAGGTCACGCCCTCCTCCTCGATCAGATTATAGATGGATTCGCCGTCCATCCGCTGTCCGGGCAGCACCAGCTTCGCGCCGACCGCGGGCGCCGAATAGACGACGCCCCACGCATTGGCATGATACATCGGCACGACGAGGAGCACGGTGTCGCGCGCCGACAAGGCCAGCGCGTCGCGCTGCAGCGTCATCAGCATGTGGATATAGTTGGAGCGGTGCGAATAGAGCACACCCTTGGGATTGCCCGTCGTCCCGCTGGTGTAGCACAGGCCGCAGGCGCTGTTTTCGTCGAACCCGCCCCAGTCATGGTCGGCGGGATAGCCCGCGATCCAGTCGTCGAACGCCAGCGCCGGATAGTGTGTTTGCGGCAGCGCAGCGCGATCGCAGAAAAAGATCACCTGCTCGATCGACGGCACCTGCGCAAGCAATTCGCCGACCAGATCGGCCACCGCCGGATCGGCGATCAGCAACCGGTCGGCGGCATGATTGGCGATATAGGCGATCTGCTCCATGAACAGCCGTGGGTTGAGCGTGTGAAGCACCGCCCCGATCCCCGCCGCGCCATACCAGGCAGCTAGGTGCCGCGCGCCATTCCACCCCATCGTCGCGACGCGGTCGCCCGGCTTGATCCCGGCCGCCACCAGCGCGTTCGACACCCGCTTCGCATCGGCGTGGATTGCGGCATAGGTCGATCGGCTGACGCGCCCTTCGGCGTCGCGCGACACGACTTCGCGCGCGCCGTGCCAGGCCGCCGCATGGTCGAAAATCCGGTCGACCGTCAGCGGGACATTCTGCATCAATCCGTCCATCGGCGGCGCCTCTTCCTCGCTCATCCTAAAAACATAGTATACTAAGTATTTTGTCTTTACACGCTCAACCCCGCCTTGCCTAGCCCCCGCGCTTCTTCTAGCGTGCGCGCCATCGGCGTGCCGCCGAAAACGGGGAATATCGCGTCACTCCATGCGCACCAACCAGCTTATCATCGCTCTGTTCCAACGCTTCTGCTGGCTCGACGAAGGGCTGCAGGCGCGGCTGCACGATCGCGGCTGGCCCGACATCAGCCGCCCGCAATCGATGGTGATGACGAATATCGTCAGCGGCATCGTGCGCCCGTCGGATATCGCGCGCAATCTGGGCGTGTCGCGACAGGCGATTCACAGCACGATCAACCAGATGGTCAAGCTGGGCATGGTCGAACTGGCCCCCGATCCCGACGACCGGCGGCACATGATCGTCTCGCTCACCGAAACGGGCGCCCGGATGCGTCAGGACGCGCAGCGCGCGATGGATCAGCTCGCCGACCAGCTGGCCGACCGGCTCGGCCATGACCGCTTCGACGCCTTGCTCGCGACGCTCGAGGCCGACTGGGGCGACAACAAGGAACGCCGCCCGGCCTAGGGTCAGGCGGCGAGCGCGGCCGCCACCTTCGCGAGCCGCATCGCCGTCATGTCGACCAGCGATGCGGGTAGCGCGTCCTTCAACGCGCCGCTCTCGTCGAAAGCGGCATGCGCGTTGGGGATCAGCACCTGTTCGGGAATCACGAGCGCCTGCACCGTCGACAGGATCTGGCGCAGATGGATCAGGCCGCGCAACCCGCCGAACGGGCTGACCGAGGCCGACATGATCGCCGCCGCCTTGCCGCGATAGGCGACGAGCGCGACAAGCCCCTCGTCGCCGGTCGGCCGCGACGCCCAGTCGATCGCATTTTTGAGCAGCGGCGATACCGAGCCATTATATTCGGGCGAGACGAACAACAGCCCGTCTTGCGCCGCAAAGACCCGTTTCAGCCGCTCGGCATCGGCGGGAAAGGCGCCGGACTCGATCGCGGCCGAATAGAGCGGCAGGTCGTAGCCGGCGAGATCGACGTCGGTGACCTCAGCCCCTTGCGCCTCGAGCGCGCGAATGGCGAGCCTGCCCAGCGCTCGGTTGAACGATCCTTCGCGCGTGCTTCCGACGACAACCGCAATTTTCGGCAATTTACCCTCCCCGCGATAATAATTAGAATACTAACCTATTATCGCGGACGTCCGCAAGCCCGTTGCGAAAGGGGTCAGGCCTTGATGTCGGACAGCGTCGACAGCTTGGCGGTTTCGTCGGCCAGATTCTCGATCACGCGGCGCATGAGCGCCTGCAGCGTTTCGACCTCTTCATCGGTCATGCCGCGGGTCGCGATTTCATGGACCTCGGCATTCATCGGCGCGAGGATCAGCTCGAGCTTGCGCGCGTGCGGGGTCAGATGGATAAAGGTCTTGCGCCGGTCGTCCGACGTCTTCTTGCGCGTGATGAAGCCCGCCTTCTCCAGCCCCTTGAGCGCGACCACCGTGGTCGGTTCTCGCATCCCGACACGCTCGCTGAGTTCGCGCTGGGTAATGCCGTCCTCACGCCACAGCTGGCGCAGGAACCGCCATTGCCCCGCCGACACATCATAGGTCAGCGTCCCGCGCTCGAGCAGCCGCGAAAAGGAGCGGAAGACGATGCGCGCCAGATAGCCGATGCTGTTTTCGGGATTGGTGTAATATTCGGCCGGATGCCGAAACGTCTGGGTCTTCTTCGCCAATTCTCTTCCCCTTTTCCCGAACCTTAGGGGCCTATGATTTGCCCGGCAATATGCTTCGATGTACCAATATCGGTGGACAGGGAGGGGCAACCCATATACTTAGTGTTCTAAGTTATGGAAAGGATAATCGGATGTTCGACCGGCTGACCGCCGTGGCGGCGCCGCTGCCGATCGCCAACCTCGATACCGACATGGTCATTCCGGCGCGCTTCATGAAAGCCTTGTCGCGAACCGGACTGGGGCGGCACCTGTTCCAGGAATTGCGCTACACGCCCGATGGCGTGGAGCGTGAGGATTTCGTCCTGAACCGCGGCGCAACCCGCGGCGCGCAGATATTGATCGCCGACCGCAATTTCGGCTGCGGCTCGTCGCGCGAACATGCGGTATGGGCGCTCCGCGACTTCGGTATCCGCTGCGTGATCGCGCCGAGCTTCGGCGATATTTTTTCGAACAATGCGCGCAAAAACGGCCTGCTGCTGATCCGGCTGCCCGCCGCAATCTGCGACCGGCTCCGCGACGAGGTCACGCTCGCGCAATTCGCGCCGATGACCGTCGACCTCGTCGAGCAGCGCCTCACGCTGGCGTCGGGTGAAGGCATCGATTTTGCCATCGACCCCGACGATCGCCGCACGCTGCTGGACGGACGCGACGACATCGCGCGCACCTTGCGGCACGAGGCCGCGATCACCCGCTTCGAAACAGCGGCCTAGCCCGATCCTTCATCGGTCAGGATCGCCGGATCGGCGATGCAACCGGCAATCGCGCTCGCCGCCGCGAGCGCGGGGCTCATCAGATGGGTGCGGCCGCCGCGCCCCTGTCGATTCTCGAAATTGCGGTTCGACGTCGCCGCGCAGCGTTCGCCAGGCAAAAGGCGGTCCGCGTTCATCCCGACGCACATCGAACAGCCGGGCTCGCGCCAGTCGAAGCCCGCTGCGCGCAGGATGCGGTCGATCCCTTCCGCCTCGGCCTGTCGTTTGACCAGCCCCGACCCCGGCACGACCATGGCGCGCACATGGTCCGCGACCCGGCGCCCCTCGACCACCGCCGCGACGACGCGCAGATCTTCGATACGGCTGTTGGTGCAGCTTCCGATGAAGACGCGGTCGATCGGCGTCCCCGCGATCGGGCGACCCGGCGTCAGGCCCATATAGGCGAGCGCCCGCTCGGCAACCGCGCGCGCGTCGGGATCGGCGAGGGCGGCCGGGTCGGGAACGACGCCGTCGACCGCAATCACCTGCGACGGATTGGTGCCCCAGCTGACCATCGGTGCGACCGCGCCGGCATCGATCCGCAATTCGCGGTCGAAGACAGCCCCGGCGTCGGTCGGCAAGGCGCGCCAGCGCGCCAGCGCCGCGGTCCAGGCATCGCCCTTCGGCACCGCCGGGCGATCCGCGAGATAGGCGAAGGTCGTGTCGTCGGGCGCGATCAGTCCGGCGCGCGCGCCCATTTCGATGCTGAGATTGCACAGCGTCATCCGCGCTTCCATCGACAGCGCCCCGATCGCGCTGCCCGCATATTCGATGACATGCCCCGTCGCCCCGTCGACCCCGATCGCCGCGAGCAGATGCAGCGCGAGATCCTTTGCCTGGACATGCGGACGCAGCACGCCGTCGACGGTGATCCGCATGTTGCGCGAACGGCGCTGGCGGATCGTCTGCGTCGCCAGCACATGTTCGACTTCAGAGGTGCCGATGCCGAAGGCGAGCGCGCCGAACGCGCCGTGCGTCGATGTGTGGCTGTCGCCGCACACGATCGTCATGCCGGGCTGCGAGCGCCCCTGTTCGGGGCCGACGACATGCACGATGCCACCGCGCGGGTCTCCCATGGCGAAATTCTCGATGCCGTGCCGCGCCGTGTTGCTGACCAGCGCCTCGAGCTGCGCGCGCGCCTCGACATCGGCAACCCCGGCGGGCCCGGCGGCCTGTCCTTCGGTCGGGACATTATGATCCGACAGCGCGAGCGCCCGCTCGGGCCGGCGGGCCCCCCGCCCCGCCTCCTCGAGCGCGGAGAAGGCCTGCGGCGACGTCACTTCGTGCAACAGGTGCAGATCGACATAGAGCAGGGTTTCACCATCGTCCTCGGCAACGGCGTGCGCGTCCCATATCTTGTCGTAGAGCGTGCGCGGGCCGGTCATCGATTCGGCGCCCGCACCGCGCCCGGATTTTCGAAAGACGTCACCCTGTCCTTGCTCCCCGCCGAGCAGATTCTCACTGCTGCCATTTACTTAGGATTCTAACTTATATGGCGAGCAAGCATGTCGAATCAAGCGGTTTTGCGTGGGGCCAGCCTGTCACAAAATCACAATACTTAGTAGTTGAAGTATTTTTCAGTCCTGCTAAGCATACGGTGGGAACGGAGGATAGAGTCGCTCCACCGGCACGATAATCGGGCACAAGACGATGCCCGGCGCCGGCGGCAAAATGGGCAGCCTGCCACAGCATCACCCCGTTTCATGGACTGACAAGGCCGGATGCGAACCCGCATTTCCGCCGCGCTGGCGCGTGCGGGAGCGGATCGATGCGGCCATCATGTGGGAGGATATGATGACGACGCGCTTGTTCCTGCTTTCGACCGCCATGGTCGCGCTTGGCACCGCACCAACGGCGGCGCATGCCCAGACCGGCGAAACCGCCGCGGCGGAAGAAGTCGCCACCGGCGCCGAAGACAATAGCTATGGCGACATCGTCGTCACCGCGCAGCGCCGCAGCGAAAGCGTGCAGAATGTCCCGATCGCGATTTCGGCTTTCAATGCCGAGATGGTCGAAGCGAGCGGCAGCACCAACATCACCAGCCTCAACGGCCTGGCGCCCAATGTGGTGCTGCAGACGCAGGGCCTCGTCGCCAATGTGCCGATGATCTCGATCCGCGGCATGAGCACCGCCGATCCCGATCCCAACGCCGATCCCAAGGTCAGCACGATCATCGACGGCGTCTATATTCCCTTCGTGTCGAGCACGATGCTCGACCTGTTCGACGTCGAACGGATCGAGGTGCTGAAAGGGCCGCAGGGCGTGCTGTTCGGCAAGAACAACCTTGCCGGCACGATCAACGTCATCACCGCGCGCCCGACCGACGATTTCGGCGGCGAAGCGCGCGTCAGCCTGGGATCCTACGGGCTCAAGCAGTTCCGCGGCAAGCTCAACAGCGGCCGCTTCGCCGATGGCGCGCTGGCCGCCAAAATCTCGGTCAATTTCCGCGACTATGACGGCTACAGCCGCAACGTCATCACCGGCAACCGTCTTAACGGCGCCAATGTGAAGGCGGTGCGCGGCGCGCTCAATTATGATCATGGCGGGCCGTTCGATTCGACGCTGATCGTCGACTGGCTGAAGCAAAAGACGACCGGTCCGGCGCCGCACGTCCTCGACAATGGCGATCCCAATTGGGATCTGCTGCCCGACGCGGTGAAGACCGACGTGCGCAAGGCAGCGGTGCTGTTCGATCCCTATGCCAACACCGAAAGCTATGGCGGATCCTGGTCGTCGAACCTCGACGTGGGCTGGGGCACGATCAGTTCGGTTCTCGGCTATCGTCACCTCACCTATATCACCCGCGGCGACTTCGACGGGCTGATCAATCCCGCCCCGCAGCTCGACGTGACCCGCGACTTTTCGGGCGAATCCAAAAGCGCAGAGCTGCGCTACGTGTCGCCGGCCGGCGAGCCCGTCGATTTCGTCGTCGGCCTCTATTATCAGGCCGACAAATGGCGTCAGTTCAACACGGTGCTCGCCACCCCGACCACGACGACGCTCGCGCAGCTTCATCAGGACACGCAGAGCTATGCGATGTTCGCGCTCGTCAACGCGCATCCGGTCGAGGGGCTGACACTGTCGCTTGGCGGGCGCTACAGCCACGACCGCAAGAAATATGACATCGCCTCGCAGGTGTTCGTCAACGGCAACCAGGCTTCGTCCTTCACGAGCAGCCTGAAGGCGTCATGGGCCGAATTCACGCCGCGCCTGACCGCCGAATATCGCTTCTCGCCCGCCGCCATGGTCTACGCCAACTATTCGCAGGGGTATAAATCGGGCGGTTTCAACTCGCGCGGGACGATCCCCGAAAATATCGGTCCCTATAACCCCGAACGCGTCAATGCGTTCGAAATCGGCGCCAAGACCGACTTGTTCGACCGGTTGCTGCGCTTCAACGTGTCGGGCTTCATCAACAAGTATCGCGATCTGCAAAGCTCGGTGACGAAGATGGGCGCGGTACGGGCGGAGAATATCACGACCAACATTGCGGCCGCCAAAATATCGGGCTTCGAAATCGAAACGCTGCTGCGCCCCACCGCCAATTTCACCATCGGCGCGAATCTGGCCTATCTGCATGCGCGCTATACCGATTTCTGCGCGGACACGAACGGGGTCTTCACCAACGGCGCACCCGAACCCGGCCAGTGCGGACCGGCGGTGCCGATCCTGATCAACGGGGTGCCGAACGGCACCTTCGCCGTCCCGACCGATTCGAGCGGCCTCGACCTCGCCAATGCGCCCAAATGGAGCGGCAGCCTGTCGGTCGATTACGCCATTCCGATGGCGTTCGGCGAGATCAAGCTGCACAGCGACGCGCGCTATTCGTCGCGCTTCAACACTTGGGGCCGCAGCAACCTTCCCGGCTATTACCGGGACGAGGTGGTGCTGCTCAACGCCAGCATCGCGGTCGCGGGCCAGGACGACAGATGGAAGGTGACGCTCTACGGCACCAACCTGACCGATCAGGAGGTGATTTCGGGCGCGACCAACGCCGGCGCGACCCCGATCTCGCAATTCTATCAGCCGCCGCGCGAATTCGGGGTGGACCTGTCGTTCAAATTCTGACGCAATCCGTCCGCGGCGCTTCCTTGCCGAAGCGCCGCGGATCGCATTTCGGGACTGCTGGCCAAGGGAGATTGAGATGGCTTGGGATGTGAACCGCCGCACGTTCGTCGGGGGAATGGGGGCGCTCGCCGCCGCGGGCCTCGCAATGCCGACCTATGCGAAGAACGGCAAGAAGCTCAACGTCCTGATGATCGTCACCGATCAGGAACAGAGCGTCGCCAGCTATCCCGAGGGCCTGCTCGAAAAGCTCCCCGCGCACCGCGAACTGATGGAACGCGGGATGCTCGTCGAAAATTATCATGTGCACACGACCCCCTGCACCCCGTCGCGCTCGACGATCTTTCAGGCGCACCATACGCAGCAGACGGGCCTGTTCCTCAACAGCGACAACGCCCCCTATCCGGTGGCGGCGGAAACCATGCCGACGCTCGGCCACATGATGCAGGCGGCGGGCTATTACACCAGCTACAAGGGCAAATGGCACCTCAGCCGCATCAATTACGAACGCAACTGGACGCGGATTCCGGGCGGCATCTATCCGACCACCGAAAATGCCATGGAGAAATACGGCTTCCACGATTACGGCTTCGACGGCGAGGAAGTCGGGCTGACATGGGACGGCTACAAGGCCGACATGTATGTCGCGGGCGACGCGGCGCGCGCGATCTTCGACTATGCGCGCAACGACAAGGCTGGCGGCAAGCCGTGGTTCCAGGTCGTCGGTCTGGTCAATCCGCACGACATCATGTTCTATGACGCGACGGGCAAGCAGGCCGAAAGCCGCCCCGATCCGAACATATTGGGGCCGCTGCGCCGCGAACCCGGCGATCCGATCTACGAGGTCGACAACAAGTTCGACCTGCCCGAAAGCTTCAGCAGGGACGATCTGTCGACGAAGCCCGAGGCGCATCGCGCGATCGTCCGGCTGAACGACGTCTTCTACGGCAAGATGGCGCACGACGATCTCGCCTCGTGGCACCGCTTCAACAATTATTACTATAACTGCCTGCGCGACGTCGATCGGCGGCTCGGCCAGTTGCTCTGGGCGCTCAAGGAAAGCGGCCAGATCGACAATACGATCATCATCTATACCAGCGACCATGGCGAGCGCGCCGCCGCGCACGGGATGCGCCAGAAGGGCGCGACCATGTACCGCGAAGAAACCAATATCCCGATGATCATCGCCCACCCCGATTTCCCCGGCGGGCGGTCGACCAAGGGGCTGATGGGCGCGATCGATATCGCCCCGACGCTGATGACGCTCGCCGGCCTGTCCGCCGACGAACAGCAGAACCGTTTCCCCGGCCTGCCCGGCGTCGACGTGTCGGCGCTGCTCGGATCGCCGACGCTGCCGACGCAGCGCGACAGGACGGGCCACCTCTTCAACTATGCGGTCGTCCATTATTGGGAGCCAACCAAGGACCGCGCGGCCAAGCTGCCGAGCGGCGAACCCGATTACAGCAAGCAATTTGATCTGTCGAAGCGCCGCCTGCACCGCGGCGTCCATGACGGCCGCTACAAATTCGCGCGCTATTTCGCGCCGGCGCATCATCACACGCCGACCGACTGGAAGACGCTGGCCGCGATGAACGATCTCGAGCTATACGACACCCACGCCGACCCGGGCGAGATCGTCAATCTGGCGTACGATCCCAAGCAGAAGGCGAATGTGCTGCGGCTCAACAAAATGGTCAACGCGCTGGTCGCACGCGAGGTGGGCGAAGATGACGGCCGCGAATATCCCGGGCCGACGGAGATGTATAATCAGCCTGCCTGACGTCGCCGCATGAATCCCATCTGGCTTCCCGCCTCGCTGTTCGGCGGGCTCTTTCAGGCGTGGCGCACTGCGCTGCAGCAGCGGCTGCGCGCCGAACTGAGCGTCAGCGGCGCGGGGCTGGTGCGCTACCTCTACGGCCTGCCCTTCGCGCTCGCCTTTGCGGCCGCCTGGCTCGGCGCGCGCCATGCGGGGCTGCCACCGCTCGGCCTCGCCTTCGCCGGCCTGTCGGCGGTCGGCGCGGTGACCCAGATGGCGGGGACCATCCTGCTCATCACCGCCTTCGGCCATCGCGGCTTTGTCGTCGGCACCGCCTTTTCCAAGACCGAAGCGGTGCAGGCGGCGCTCGTCACCGCGCTGTTCCTCGGCGAACATCTGCCGCTGCTTGCCTGGGCGGGTATCGTTGCAGGGGTCGCCGGGGTGCTGATCCTCGCGCTTGCGGGACGCGGGCTGACGCTGCGCGAAATTGCGGGCTCGCTTGGTCAGCCGGCCGCGTTGTTCGGGCTCGGCGCGGGGTCGATGTTCGCCTGCGCCGCGGTCGCGATAAAGCTTGCCACCGCCGAGCTGCAGGGCGTCGATACGGTGGGATCGGCGCTCGTCACCCTCGTCGTGGTGATGGCGATGCAAAGCGCGCTGCATCTTGCGTGGATCATCGCGCGCGACCGCGAAACGCTCGCCGCGGTCGGCCGGACGTGGCGCTCCTCGGCGCAGGTCGGGCTGCTATCGGCGCTCGGATCGGCGTGCTGGTACACCGGCTTCGCCGCCGCCCCCGCGGCACTGGTCCGCGTCGTCGGGCAAGTCGAGGTGGTGTTCACCATCGCCTTTGCGCATTTCTATCTGCGCGAGCCCGTCCGCTGGCACGAGACGCTGGGGCTGCTGCTGGTTGTCGGCGGCGTCATCCTCGCGCTGCTGTCGACATAATTCAGCGCAGCGGCGGCAATCCGTCCATGATCGCGGTCAGCGCGAGCGCATTTTCGCGCTCCATCGCGCTGTGTCCCGCATTGGTGACGACGTAAGTGGCGGGCTCGCGCCCCGCGTCGCGCAGCGCCGCGACCAGCCGCGACGCCTGCGTCAGCGGACACACCTCATCGAAGCGGCCGTGGACGATATGCACGGGGATGGACGCAAGCGTAGACGCGCCGCCGATCAGATGACCGGGTTCCAGAAACAGGTCGTTTGCAAAGAAATGCGCCTCGATCTGCGCAAAGCATAGCGCGAAGTCGGCATCGCCGAACTTGCCGGTCGCGCCATGTTCGGGAATCAGGTTGGAGATCGTCCCTTCCCACAGCGACCAGACGAGCGCGGCATGCAGCTGCCGCTCGCGTTCGGCGTCGGTCTGCGGCACCATGTCGAAGATCGCCTTGTACGACGCCATCACATCGCGCCGTTCGGCGACCGACAGCACGCCGAGCAGTTCGGCCCATTCGTCAGGATAGTTGATATAGGCGCCGGGCGCGGTCAGCGCATAGGGCGCCTCGTGCCAGGTCGCAGCATTGCCCTGATACAGATAGTCAAGATCCTCGGCCGATCCCAGAAAGATGCCGCGCAGGATCAGGCTGGCGCAATGCTGCGGAAAGGCGATGGCATAGGCCATGGCGAGCGTGCTGCCCCAGCTGCCCCCGAACACATGCATCGGCCCCGCGATGTCCAGCGCATCGCGCAGCCGGTTGATGTCGTCGATCAGGTGCGGCGTATCATTGTGTCGCAGCGCCGCGACGGGGCCAGCGGCGGCGACATTGGGCTCGCTCTTGCCGCAGCCGCGCTGGTCGAACAGGATGATGCGATAGCGCGCCGGATCGAAAAAGCGCGCCATCTCGGGCGAGCAGGCGCCGCCCGGCCCGCCGTGAAGAACCATCACCGGCTCGCCGCCCGCGGCGCCATATTCCTCCCAATAGATGCGGTGCCCCGCCTCGGCATCGACGTCCAGCCAGCCGCTGCGCCGCGGCTCCGCCGCCGGATAACGCCAGCCGTCGCCGATCTTGCTGCTGGTTTCGAGACGCGAAAAATCCATGACCATTCCTCTTCAGGGCCGAAAATGCGCGACGAGCGCGTAGCGGTCGCCCGGATAGACCTGCCGCGCATAGGTGATGCGCTCGGCGCCGCGCCACGTCCAGCGTTCGAGCGCCATGCAGGCCGCGCCCGCCGCGATGCCGAGCGCGACCAGTTCCTTCGCCCCGGCGTTGACCGCGGTGATGCGATGCTCGGCCTCGGTCCAAGGAACATGCGCGAGCAGCCACGATCCCGGCGGCTCGACCGCGAAATCGACCTCGGCCGCGCCGGGCACTGCCGCCAGATTGATAAGGCGCCTCTCGAGCGCATAGGGCCGCCCGCCGGCATGGTGGCGGCACTCGATCGCGAGCACCGACCCGCCGTCGATCTGAAGCAGGCGCCGATCCTCCTCGTTCGCGGGGCGGATCTCCCGGCGGTCGAGGTCGAGCCGATAATCCTCACCCTGCTGCGCCACCTCGTCGCGGATGTCGGGAATTTCGAGCGCGGCGCGATGAATACGCGGGTGCGAAACGAAGGTGCCAGCGCGCTTGCGGCTTTCGATCAGCCCCGCCTCGACCAAGGCGCGCAGCGCCCGGTTCACGGTCATCCGCGAACAGCCATAGGTCGCCATCAATTGATGTTCATAGGGGATGCGGTCGCCGGGCTTCCATTCGCCCGACATGATCCGCGCCTCGATATCGCGGCGGATCTGCGCATGGAGAGCGCCGCTCTGCTTCATGCGAGCAGCGCCTGCATCGCGTCCCGATAGCGCGCGTCGATCGCCGCGCGCGCAACATGGCGGCCGCCCGCGACGCATTGGACGCCGCGGTGCCAGACGCAGTCGACCAAGCGGCCGCCTCGCCCGAAGATCCAGCTATCGAGGATCGCATCGCCGCGCCGCCCGGCGAGCGCGGGGTCGGCCGCAGTCAGGCTGACAAGATCGGCCGCCGCGCCGGTCGCAATGCCGTGCCCCGCCTGCCCCAGTGCCTGTCCCCCGCCCGCCTGCGCCGCCTGGTGGAGCGCGGCGCCGGTCGAACGCCCCGCACCGCCCGCGAGCAGATTGCGGCCGCGATGCGCCAGCCGCTGACCATATTCGAGCAGGCGCAGTTCGGCCGCCGCGTCGATCTCGACATTGGAATCCGAGCCGACCCCGAAGCGGCCACCGCCCGCCTGAAAGTCGCGTGCCGGGAACAGACCGTCGCCAAGATTGGCTTCGGTAATCGGACACAGCCCGACGACGGCCCCGCTCTGCGCGATCGCGCGCCATTCGGCTTCGGTGACATGCGTCGCGTGAACGAGGCACCAGCCGGCGCCGACCTCGGCGTTCGCCATCAGCCATTCGACAGGCCGGGCGCCGCTCCAGGCTTGGCACGCCTCGACCTCGGCCATCTGTTCGGCGATATGGATATGCACCGGCGCGCCGGCCGCCATTGCTGCAACTGCGGTCAGTTCGCTGGCGGTCGCCGCGCGCAGGCTGTGCGGCGCGACGCCGACGATGGCATCGCCCAGCCCCGCAACCGCGGCACGCGACGCCTCGATCAATGCGGCATAGCTGTCGAGGTCGTTGACGAAGCGCCGCTGCGCCGCAGTGGGCGCCGCGCCGCCGAACCCCGAATGGGCATAGAAGACGGGAAGCAGGGTCAGCCCGATCCCCGTTTCATCGGCCGCAGCCGCAATCGCCTGTGCCATCGCCGCGACATCGCCATAGGGCCGGCCGTCAGGCGATTGATGCAGATAATGAAATTCGCCGACGCGGGTAAAGCCGCTCTCCAGCATTTCGGCATAAGCGAGCGCGGCGATCGCGCGCATACCGTCGGGATCGAGGCGATCGACGAAGCGATACATGACTTCGCGCCACGTCCAGAAACTGTCGTCGCCTTCGCCCGCGCGCTCGGCGAGGCCCGCCATGCCGCGCTGAAAGGCATGGCTGTGCAAATTGGGCAGACCGGGGATCAGGATAGCATGCCGGTCGTCGCTCGGCTGCGGCGGCGCCGCCACCTCGATCGCACCGATATGGCCGTCGGTGATCGTCAGCCGGACATTCTCTGCCCAACCCTCCGCCAGCCAAGCCTGTTCGCACCAAAGCGCCATCGCCTCATCCCGTCTGGACAATCTTCCGCGTTCGGATTTATGTATATACATTATTGAGTCGATGCCACAAGCCGGAGGAGAGGGCATGCGCTGCGATCGCCTGTGGACCAACGCCCGTCTCGCCACGATGCGCGCCGACCTGCCCGGTCTCGGCGTCGTCGAGGTCGGCGCGATCGGCATGCGCGACGGCCGGATCGCCTTCGCCGGCGCCGCGGCGGATGCCCCCGATGCCGCCGATGTCATCGATTGCGGCGGTCGCTGGATAACCCCCGGGCTCATCGACGCGCACACCCATCTGGTCTTCGCGGGCGACCGCATCGCCGAGTTCGAACTGCGCCAGAAGGGCGCGTCCTATGAAGAGATTGCGCGCGCGGGCGGGGGCATCGCCTCGACGGTGGCGGCGACGCGCGCGGCGAGCGAGGCGGCGCTGGTCCAGAGCGCGCTGCCGCGCCTCGACGCGCTGATCGCGGAGGGCGTCACGACGATCGAGATCAAGTCGGGCTATGGCCTGACCCTGACCGACGAAGCGAAGATGCTCCGCGCAGCGCGGGCGCTGGGCGACGCGCGCCCGGTCACGGTGCGGACGACCTTTCTCGGCGCCCATGCCCTGCCGGGTGAATTTGTGGGCGACGCCGACGGCTATATCGCCCTGCTGTGCGAGCAGATACTGCCCGCGATCGCGGCCGAAGGACTCGCCGATGCCGTCGACGCCTTTTGCGAAAATATCGGCTTCACGCCCGCGCAGACCGAACGGATGTTCGCCGCCGCCGCCGCGCGTGGCCTGCCGGTCAAGCTCCACGCCGAGCAGCTTTCCAACCAGCATGGCGCGGCGCTCGCCGCGCGGCATGGCGCGCTGTCGGCCGATCATCTCGAATATCTCGACGAACCGGGAATTGCCGCAATGCGCGATGCGGGAACGGTCGCGATGCTGCTGCCCGGCGCCTTTTACTTCCTTCGCGAAACGAAGCTGCCGCCGGTGGCGGCGCTGCGCGCGGCGGGCGTGCCGATCGCCCTCGCAACCGATTGCAATCCCGGCACCTCGCCGCTCACCTCGCTGCTGCTGACGATGAACATGGGCGCGGTGCTGTTCGGGCTCACCACCGACGAATGCCTGCTCGGCGTCACGCGCCATGCGGCGCAGGCGCTCGGCCTGTCGGGCAGCATCGGCACGATCGAGGCGGGCAAGCGCTGCGACCTTGCGATCTGGGATATCGAACGGCCGTCCGATCTGGTCGGCCGCATGGGCCTCAACCCGCTGCACCAGCGGATATGGATGGGACAGACGACGTGACGCAGATTGTCATCACGCCGGGCGGCATGACGCTGGCCGACTGGCGGGCCATTTACGAAGGCGCGGCGGCGCGGCTCACTGCGCCGGCCTGGGACGCGATCGACGCCAGCGCCGCGGCGGTCGCGCGCATCGTCGCGCGCGGCGCGCCGGTCTATGGCATCAACACGGGCTTCGGAAAGCTGGCGAGCGTCCGGATCGCCGACGACGAGCTGTCGATCCTGCAACGCAACATCGTGCTCAGCCACGCCGCCGGCACCGGCGTCGCTTCGCCCACGCCCGTCATCCGCCTGATGATGGCGCTCAAGCTCGCCAGCTTCGGCGTCGGCGCCTCGGGGGTACGGCGCGAAACGGTCGGACTGCTCGAAGCGATGCTGGCCAAGGGTCTGACCCCCGTCGTCCCGTCGCAGGGCTCGGTCGGCGCAAGCGGCGACCTCGCCCCGCTGTCGCATATGGCGGCCGCGATGATCGGCGTCGGCGCGATCGCGGTCGGCGGCAAGATATTGCCCGCGGCCGAGGCCCTTGCCGCCGCCGATCTGGCACCGCTCGAGCTCGGCCCCAAAGAGGGCCTGGCGCTGCTCAACGGCACGCAATTTTCGACCGCGAACGCCCTCGCCGGGCTGTTCCGCGCCGAAACGCTGTTCCAGTCGGCGCTGATCACCGGCGCGCTCTCGACCGAAGCCGCCAAAGGCTCCGACGCGCCGTTCGACGCGCGCATCCATGCGCTGCGCGGTCATGCGGGGCAGCGCGAGGTCGGCGATGCGCTGCGCGGCCTGATGGCGGGTTCGGCGATCCGCGCCTCGCACGCCGAAGACGATCCGCGCGTGCAGGACCCCTATTGCCTCCGCTGTCAGCCGCAGGTGATGGGTGCGGCGCTCGATCTGCTGCGGCAGGCCGGCACGACGCTGCGCATCGAGGCCAATGGCGTTTCGGACAATCCGCTGATCTTCGCCGATAGCGACGAGGCGCTGTCCGGCGGCAATTTCCACGCCGAGCCCGTCGCCTTCGCCGCCGACATGATCGCGCTGGCGCTGTGCGAGATCGGGTCGATCGCCGAACGGCGCATCGCGATGCTCGTCGACCCTGCGCTGTCGGGCCTGCTCGCCTTCCTCACCCCGCGGCCGGGCCTCAATTCGGGCTTCATGATCCCGCAGGTCACCGCCGCCGCGCTGGTCAGCGAGAACAAGCAGCGCGCCTATCCCGCCAGCGTCGATTCGATCCCGACCTCGGCCAATCAGGAGGATCATGTCTCGATGGCGGCGCACGGCGCGCGGCGCCTGCTCGACATGGCCGACAATGTCAGCGCAGTGATCGGCATCGAATTGCTCGCGGCCTGTCAGGGCATCGACTTCCACGCCCCGCTGACATCGAGCGCCGCGCTCGAGGCGGCGCGCGGGCATCTGCGCGCGGTCGTCCCCACGCTCGACGACGACCGGCATTTCCATCCCGATATGGAAGCCGCGACCGCGCTGATCCGCACCGGCAGCCTCGCCGCCGCGGTGGCCGCGGAGCTGCCGGGGATCGGCTGATGGACTGGCTGCGCATCCACCGCGGCGACGCCCCGCTGATCGTCGCCTTCCCGCACGGCGGCACCGATCTTGCGGGCCTCGATGATCAGTTCGTCTCGCCATGGCGCGCGCAGTTCGATACCGACTGGTGGATCGCCGATCTTTACGCCTTCGCGCGCGATCTGGGCGCAACGACGATCGCGACCGCGATCTCGCGCAGCGTGATCGACATGAACCGCGATCCGTCGGGCGCCTCGCTCTATCCGGGGCAAGCGACGACCGAGCTCTGCCCGACGACGACCTTCGACGGCGACCCGCTCTATCGCTTCGGCGCGGCCGACGAGACCGAAGTCGTCCGTCGGCTGGGCCTCTATCACCGCCCGTATCACGATGCGATCGCGGCAGAGATCGAGCGACTGAAGGCGCAGCATCGCAAGGTCATTCTTTACGACGCCCATTCGATCCGCAGCCATGTGCCGCGCCTGTTCGACGGCGAATTGCCGCAATTCAACATCGGCACCAACGGCGGCGCGACCTGTGCACCCGAGCTGGAAACCGTGGTTGCAAGCATCTGCGCCGCGAGCGGCCACAGCCATGTCGTCAATGGCCGCTTCAAGGGCGGCTGGACAACGCGCCATTACGGCCACCCCGACGCGGGCATCCACGCGATCCAGATGGAGCTCGCCCAGCGCGGCTATATGGTCGAACCGGCGTCTTTCGACCCCGGCAACTGGCCAAGCCCGCTCCACTCCGATCCCGCGATCCTGCCGACGCTGCAGCAAGTGATCGCCGCGACCCTCGATTTTGCGAAAGGATATCCATGACCCGCCTCGACAACAGCCGCGTCATCAAGGCGCCGACCGGCGACCGGCTCAACGCCAAGAGCTGGCTGACCGAAGCGCCGCTGCGCATGCTGATGAACAATCTTCATCCCGACGTTGCCGAACGCCCCGAGGAATTGGTCGTCTATGGCGGCATCGGCCGCGCCGCGCGCGACTGGGAAAGCTATGACCGCATCGTCGAGACGCTGAAGCGACTCGAAGGCGACGAAACGCTGCTTGTCCAGTCGGGCAAGCCGGTCGGGGTCTTTCGCACCCACCCCGACGCGCCGCGCGTGCTGATCGCGAACAGCAACCTCGTCCCGCATTGGGCGAATTGGGAGCATTTCGGCGAACTCGATAAGCGCGGGCTCGCCATGTACGGGCAGATGACCGCGGGATCGTGGATCTATATCGGCACGCAGGGCATCGTGCAGGGCACCTACGAAACCTTCGTCGAAATGGGGCGCCAGCATTATGACGGCGACCTCGCGGGCAAATGGCTGCTCACCGCCGGGCTTGGCGGCATGGGCGGTGCACAGCCGCTCGCGGCGGTAATGGCGGGCGCATCGTGCCTCGCGATCGAATGTCAGCCGAGCCGGATCGAGATGCGGCTGCGCACCGGCTATCTCGACGTCGCGGCGCAGACGATCGAGGAAGCGATGGCGATCATCGAAAAAAGCTGCGCCGACAAAAAGCCGGTGTCGGTCGGCCTGCTCGGCAACGCCGCCGAAATCCTGCCCGACCTGTTCGCCCGCGGCATCCGCCCCGACCTTCTGACCGACCAGACGAGCGCGCACGACCCGGTGAACGGCTATCTCCCGATCGGCTGGAGCGTCGCCGAGTGGATGGAGAAGCGCGAAAGCGACCCGCAGGCGGTCGCAAAGGCGGCCAAGGCGTCGATGGCGGTGCACGTCCGCGCGATGCTCGATTTTCAGGCCGCGGGCGTGCCGACGACCGACTATGGCAATAATATCCGGCAGGTCGCGAAGAACGAGGGCGTCGAAAATGCCTTCGATTTCCCCGGCTTCGTTCCCGCTTACATCCGCCCGCTCTTCTGCCGCGGCATCGGTCCGTTCCGCTGGGCGGCGCTGTCGGGCGATCCCGAGGACATCTACAAGACCGACGCCAAGGTGAAGGAACTGCTGCCCGACGACGCGCATCTGCACAACTGGCTCGACATGGCGCGTGAGAAAATTCACTTCCAGGGCCTGCCCGCGCGCATCTGCTGGGTCGGGCTCGGCGATCGCCACCGGCTCGGGATGGCGTTCAACGAGATGGTGGCGTCGGGCGAACTCAAGGCGCCCGTGGTCATCGGCCGCGATCATCTCGACTCGGGATCGGTCGCCTCGCCCAACAGGGAAACCGAAGCGATGCGCGACGGGTCGGACGCGGTCAGCGACTGGCCGCTGCTCAACGCGCTCCTCAACACCGCGAGCGGCGCGACATGGGTGTCGCTGCACCACGGCGGCGGCGTCGGCATGGGCTTTTCGCAGCACAGCGGCATGGTGATCGTCGCCGACGGCACCCCCGAAGCGGCCAGGCGGCTCGAACGCGTGCTGTGGAACGACCCCGGCACCGGCGTCATGCGCCACGCCGACGCGGGCTATGACATCGCGATCGACTGCGCGCGCGAAAAGGGACTCGACCTGCCCTCGCTCGGTTAGGCGGGCTGCGCTGTCGCCGTTTCGCTGGCACGGATGCGGCGGCGGAGCAGGAACAGGCCGGCGGCGAGCAGGGCCGTCGGCACCAGCATCAGCGTGAAGGCGGTGCGCCCGTCGAGATGCGCGAACAGCGCGCCGGTAATCAGCGACCCCGTCGTGCCGCCAAGCGCCGAAAAGACGACGACCAGCCCCATCAGCGACGGGTGATGCCGGTTCGGCATCGCGCTCAGCATCACCGAAATGATCGTCGGATAAATGGGCGCGAGCGCGAAGCCGATCATCGGAAAGAGGAAGGCCGCGACCGGCGCATCGCGCCAGCTTTCGATCGGCACCGGACGCAGGCCATCGGCGAGCGGCAGCACGAGGATGATCAGCGCCGCGAGCACGGCCAGGCAGACATTCAGGACCGGATACCAGTCGAAGCGCGCCATCACCGCGCCGGCGCCGAAACGGCCGAGCGCGATGCACGCCGCGAACAGGCTCGCGGCCTGGACGCTCATCTGCGCCGGCAGGTGCAGCACCTCGTTGTTGAAGGTCGGCAGCCAGGTGCCGATCCCCTGCTCGATCAGGACAAAGACAAAGGCGCAGACGATGAAGACGAGCACCAGCGGCAGCGCCGCGAGCCGCAGCATCGCGACGAGCGGCGGCCCCTGTTCATCGGCGGCCTCCTCCCCCGCATGGGTGCGGCGCTCGTCGAGCGATGCGGACAGGATGAAGGCGAGCGCCAGCGCCGGGATCACCGCCAGCACCCAATAGGCGTTGAGCCAGCGCAGGCCCGTCGGGTCGATGAAGGCGCTGAATACCCAATAAGACGACAGCACGCCGACCATGAACATGCCTTCGATCAGGCTGGTCAGGCTTGCGTGGTGCCGCGCGTCGTCGGTGACGAGGCCGATCATCGAATAGACGACGACTTTCGCGACCGCGAAGGCCGCGCCGACCATCGCGAAATGCAATTGCGCCGCGCCAAAGCTTCCCGCGAGCGGCATGACCGTACAGGCCGCGATCGCGAGCAGCAGCGCCCCGATCAGCGCGTTGCGGAGGCCGATGCGCGGCAGATAGCTCGCGGTCAGGAAGGAAACGATCGCAATCGTGATATCCTTGAAACCTTCGAGCGTGCTCGCCTCGGGCTTCGTGACATGAAAGCTGGAAATCGACTGCAGGATCACCGTCCCGACGCTGTTGAGCAGCATCGCGAAGGCGACATAGGTCAGAATCATTGCGGCAATCAAACGCGTGCGGGCCATGCCAAGTCCTTTGCCGCAAAGAGGGGTGGTCGCGAAGAGGCCGCGACCACCCAGGGAGGGATGACCTAGAATTTATAGGCGGCGCTGAAGCGGAACGACCGGCCCAGAATCGGACGGGCGTTCAGCACTTCAGCCGTATTCTGGCCCAGCGTGCGCGGATCGCCTTCGGTCAGACCGATCTCGTTGGTCAGATTGTCGGCGGTGACCGCAAAGCTGAGCGCACGGTTGACGTCGACCGTCACGCCGGCATCGATCTTGAAATAATGCGGCAGCGACTGGGTGTTGCCGGTGTCCGAGAAACGATCGCCGATATAGGTGAAGGTCGAATAGACGCCGACCTTGCCGTCGTTGCCGAACGGCAGTTCATAGGCCGGGGTCACGCGCCATTGCCACTTCGGCTGCCGCTGGACGCGGTTGCCGCTGAGGTCGGTCGCACCATTGTTGGTGAAGAAGTCCCGATATTTGGCATTGAGCCACGTGCCCGAGAAGGCGAGCGTGAAATTGTCGACCGGCCGAAGCTGTCCTTCCAGTTCGACACCCGTGCTGCGCGCGCCGCCGATCGACGCCTGCGGAGCGCCATTCTGGATGACGGTGGTGACAAGGCCTTCGAACTTGGTGTGGAACAAGGTGGCATAGAGCGACAGCATGTCGGTCCGCACCTTCACCCCGCCTTCGAAATTGTCGACGCGCGGCGAGACGCGGATGCCGTCGCGCAGATTGTCGAAGAAGGGATTGGTGTTGCCACGATTGTAACGGACATAGGCGCCGACCGACGACGAGAAGTCGTAGTTCAGGCCCGCCGTCCACGACCAGGCGCCCTTGCTGTACGAAATATTGCGGAAGGTGCCGTCGAGCACCGCGACATTCTGGTCGTAAAGCGTGTTCGGGTCGCCATCGGCGTCGAGCACGGTCGCATTGTTTTCCAGCGTGCCCGTTGCCTTGTAATGCTGATAGCGCAGGCCCGCGTCGAAGCGCAGTTCGGGCGTGATCTGGAACTCGTCGACCGCATAAAAGGCATATTCGCGGCCGTCATAGGCGGCGTTGACGTTGAAGAAGCTGCCTTGCGTAAAGCCGCGATCGGTCACGACGCGGCCATCGGCGAGCGTCAGGTTGAGCAGCCGCGCGTTGTTTTCGGCGGTCAGCAGCTGGATGTTGCCGAGGTTCCACTGGTCCTTCGACGAAAAGTCGGAGAAATAGGCGCCCAGCGTGAACTTGTTGTTGCCGCTGTCCCATTCGACGTTGAGGTCGTTGGTGAAATCCTCGATCTGCTTGCGCACGATCCAGGTGCCGGCGCGGATCACCTGCTGGCTGCCCGCATTGGCGACCGCATCGCCGCCATTGACATAGGTCAGGCTGCCGATCGTGCTGCCGAGGCTCGCCGCATAGTCGGCGGCCGACATCGCGGTGCTCGCCGGAACCAGCCCGGTCGTATCGGCATCGCCCTTCAGGTAGCTCGCGCGATACCGCAGCTGGAGCCCGTCGCCGATCTCGTAATCGAAATTGGTGCCGAGGTTGATCAGCGTGGCACCGCGGCCGTCGCCAAGGTCGGCGCGCGTGCCGTCGGGAAGCACCGACAGGCGCGTTTCGGGGCCGGCGATCACGCCGGTGCCGGGGTCGATATTGCCGAACTGGCGCACCTTGTCGCCGTCGCGGATCACCGGAATCGGCAGCAGCCACTGGCCATGATCGTTGAGGTAGCGGGCGAAGACGAGGATCGAACCCTTGTCGAGGTCATGGCGGATATTGGCGGTGATCTGCCCGCCCTTTTCGGCGGTGAAGCCCGGATTGCGGATGCCGTGGCCGCTCGAATAATAGCCGCCGACCATGAAGGTCGTGTTGTCGCCGAGCGGACCCGACAGGCGCAGGTCGCCGCGCACGTCGCCGAAATCGGTGACACTGGCCTTCACCAACCCTTCGAATTCGGGGCCGCCCTCTTTCTGGACGAAGTTGACGGTCAGCCCGGGCTGGCCGTTGGCGAACAGCGCGCCGGTGCCGCCGCGCACCGCCTCGACCCGCGCGATCGTTTCGTCGATGCGGATAAGCTGTGTGTTTTCGAGGAACGACAGCGTCGGCGGCGAGAAGAAGGGCACGCCTTGCGTCGTCAGCGTGACGAATTCGGCGTCGCCGCCCGACGGATAGCCGCGCACGAAGATGTTGGCGCCGTTCTGGCCGCCCGAGCTTTCGGCCATGACGCCCGGCACCACCTTCAGCAGGTCGGCGGTGCTGTTCGGCGCAGCCTGTTCGATGGCATCGGCCGAAATGCTGGTGATCGCAAAGGCCGCGGCCTGGCGGCTGACCCCGCCGCCGGCGGTGCCGGTGACGACGATTTCATTGCCTGCCGCATCGTCGGCAGGCTGAGGCGCTTCCTGGGCATGGGCCGCCGCCGGCAGCGCGATGAGCGCGATCGACGAGAGCAGATAGGTCCGTTTCAACATGGCTGTTCCTCCACTTATCCTGTTTTCTTTGAAAGGTTGCCCGCGCTCGCCGCTTCCCGTTCTGCTGACAGGATCTGGTCGACCGAAAGCGCCCCGATGGCGGGGACATGCACGTCGGCGTCGGGCAGCGCCTCTTCAGACCCGATGCCAATCGCCACCATGCCCGCCGCATGGATGGCCGAAATTCCGGCCTGCGCATCTTCGATACCGATGCAGCGTTCCGGGGGGAGGCCCATGCCGTGGGCACAGGCCAGGAATATGTCGGGCGCGGGCTTGTTCGCCGCGATCGCGCCCGCGTCGGCGATGAAATCGAACTGGTCGGCGATGCCGAGCAATCGAACGACGTCGCCGGCATTGCGGCTCGCCGAGGCGAGGCCGATCTTGATGCCCGCCCCGCGCAGCGCCGCGAAAAGCGCGCGCACGCCGTCGAACAGATTGGCGGGCGAATAAGCGGTCAGCCGCGCGCGGTAGAGCGCATTCTTCTCTGCAAGCATCGCCTCGAAGCGCGCGTCGTCGACCGACGCGCCCGCGCCGTCCAGGATAAGGCGCAGCGATCCCGCGCGATCGACGCCCTTCAGCCGGTCGTTGGCGGCGCGGTCGAAGGCATAGCCATATTGGTCGGCCAATGCCTGCCACGCATGATAATGATCCTCGGCCGTATCGGTCAGCACGCCGTCGAGGTCGAAGATCACGCCCTGCACCGCCGGGCGCGCCATCCGGACCGCCGCGTCGGCAAGACGAACCGGGCGGCCGTGATCGACAATCTCGACCGGCGCGCCCGACAGGCGGCGATAGGTCGCCCCTTCGGCATCGATCGCAACCTCGATCACGCTGCCGCGCCACATCAAGCGGAAATGATAGCGCGTCCACCCGGCCGGGATGCGCGGCGCGAAGGCGGGGCTATCGCCGCCGAGCCGCAGGCCGCCCCAACCGTGCGCAAGCACCAGCCAGCTTCCCGCCAACGCCGCCATATGCAGGCCGTGCGAGGTGTTGCCGTGGCGATTTTCCAGATCGACGAAGGCGGCCTCGCGGTGGAAATCGAGCGCCTCCGCATCTTCGCCGAGCCGCGCCGCCACGATCGCGAAGGCGACCGACGACAATGTCGAATCATGCGCGGTGACGCGGCTGTAATAGTCGAAATTGCGCCGCTGCAGCGCGAGCGGCAACGACACGAGATCCATCGCCATCGCCTGCAGCACATTGCCCTGCTTGGCGATCTGGTGCCGGAACAGGATCATCGGGTGATAGCGCATCAGCAGCGGCCCGCGCTCGTCGAGCGGTGCCAGATCAGCCAGCTTCGGGCGTCCCAGAAAGGCGTCGTCCTGCGGGCTTACCCCGGCCTCTGCATCGACCGGCAACCACATCGCCTCGGCGGCGCGGCGCCACATCGCGACTTCTTCGGCGTCGAGGCCGATGGCCTGCGCCAGCGCCGCGAAGGCCTCGGGATCGGTGTGCGCCAGCCAGTCGGCGGTGTCGGCAGCATAGGCAAGGTGGCGCGCCGCGATCGCGTTGGTGTAATAATCATTGTCGACCAGCGCCGAATATTCGTCGGGCCCGGTCACGCCATAGATGCAAAAGGCACCGCCGCGGCGCGGGTCGAAGGCACCGATCTCGGGCCAGATGCGCGCGGTTTCGAACAGCATTTCGGCCGCGGCACGGCGGAAGTCGCTATCGCCCGTCGCTGCGACATACAAAGCGACGCCATGCGCGATGTCGCCGTTGATATGATATTGCGCCGACCCCGTCGGATAGTGCGACGAACATTCGGCCCCGCCGATCGTCCGCCACGGATAGAGCGCGCCGCGCGCATGGCCGATGCCGCGCGCATGCGCCCGCGCCGCCGCAAGCTTGCCGATACGATATTGCAGCAGGGTGCGCGCCCGGTCGGGCATCTGGAGCGCCAGCACCGGGAGCATGAAGGATTCGGCGTCCCAGAAATAATGGCCCTCATAGCCTTCGCCCGACAGCCCTTTGGCCGCGATGCTGTGTTCCGGGTCGCGGCTGGCCGACTGGTGGAGCTGGAACAGGTCGAAACGCAGCGCCTGCGCCAGCGCGTCGTCGCCCGCGATCGCAAAATCGGCATGCGCCCACAATTGGTCGACCGCGCGCTGCTGCGCCGCCGCAATGGCGTCGAACGGCTGCGGTTCGGGCAGCGCGGCGATGTCGACCGGGTGGCCGCGGGTGCAGGTCATGGCGACCACCCGGTCGACGCTCAGCGTGCCGCCGGCGACCAACGCGCCGCGCACCATATGGCCGCCGTCGATGCGCACCACCGGCGCATCGATGCTGGCGACCCGCTGGCGATAGCCGAGTTCGACGGCACCCTGGGCAAACCGGACCACGGAAGGGGTGTCGCCCGGTTCGAAAGGCTGAACGGTCCAGACCGGCCGTAGCCGCCCGGAAATACGCGGATCGTCGGCGGCATCGGCGCTGCCGCGATCGGCATCGGTGCCGAAGACCAGATCAATCTCGATCGTCGCGGCGAAATCCACCGGCGAGACCGACAGGCGCGTCGCGACGCAGGCATCGCCGTCCAGCGGAACGATGCGAACGGCCGCAATCTCGATCGTCCGGCCATCGGCGAGACGCCAGCGGGTGCGGCGGCGAAGCTGTCCCGAAGCAAGATCGAGCAGGCTCTCGGCTTCGAGGCGCTCGGCAGCGGCAAAATCGACCGGCGCGCCGTCGATCCGCAGGCGCAGGGCCACCGGGCTCGGACATTTGATCCGCGTGTCGGTCGCGGTCGCGTAGCCGGGAAAACTTTCATGATAGTCGATCGGGCGGCTGACATAGGCGCCGGGAAGATAGGCGCAGGGCGCGGCGGCGCATTCGTCGGCGACGCCCTCGACGCCGACCAGGCCGTTGGCGAGCGCGAACAGCGCGGCCGCCTGATCGCCGACGGCGTCGCCGCCGTGCCGGACAAGCCGCATCGTATCGGAAGCTGCGCTGGAAATTGCCACTGTCATCCTCACCCGCGGCGCACGCTCGGCCGGCGCGCGCTCCATCGAAGCCGCCTTCTGATCCAGAAATGGTATCGATGTCAAGTTATCGATACCATTACGGGAAAGGTCGCGCGAACTACGGCGCATTCGCGCAGTGATTCAGCTTTCGCGTGCGACCAGTTCCACGCTCATGGCGCGCGAATCGGCGCCCTTGCCCGCGACGAGATCGAGCACCTTCTTGGCGAGCAATTCGCCGCCGACCGCCCAGTCCTGCCGGATGGTGGTGAGTTTCGGCGATACGATCGCTGCGCCGGGGGAATCGTCGAAGCCGACGACCGATACGTCGCCGGGTACGGACAGGCCGCGCGCCTGCAACGCTTCGATCGCGCCCATCGCAATGGCATCGCTCGCCGCGAAGACGCCGTCGAAGGCAGTGCCCTCGGCCAGAAGCCGATCGACCGCCTCGCGCCCCGCTGCGGCGGTGAAGGCGCAGGCGATCCGGTCGATCACCGCGGCGTCGCTGCCCTTCAGCGCGTCGGCAAAGCCCTGGAGCCGATCCTCGACCTCGCCATGCTGGGTTTCACCAAGGAACAGCAGCGCGCGGCGCCCCCGCGCGCGCAGATAGTCGGCGGCGAGCCGGCCGCCCGCGCGATTGTCGCTGCCGACGACGACGCGTCCGGGCGGGCCGTGCGCCGCGCCCCAGACCACATACGGCAGCCCGGTCGCCTCGATCGCCGCGGCGGCGTCGTCATGCACACCCTGCCCCAGCAGGATGACCCCGTCGGCCGACGGCGGATGCTGTGCGAACAGTTCGATCGTCGTCAGCACCATATTCTGTCCGGCCGCGGTCAGTTCCTGCATGATCCCGCCGAGCAGCGAGAGCGGATACGGTTCGCTCATCAGGCGGTCGTGCGAGGGGGCCATTTCGATGACGACGGCGATGGTCCGGGTGCGCTGCTGCCGCAGGTTGCGCGCCGAAATATTGAGCCGGTAGCCCATGCGTTCGGCGGTATCGCGGATCAGCCGGCGCGTGCTTTCCTTGACCGTCGGGCTGTCCGAAAGCGCGCGCGAAACGGTGATCTTCGCGACGCCCAGCTCGCGCGCGATGTCGGCCATCGTCGGGCGCGCATTGCCGCCGCCAAGGGGACCGGTGCCATTAGCCATGGCCCCCCTTAACGCGCGTCCGCCTTGTTTCACAAGCGCCTAAGCGGATGGCGGCGGGGACGGAAGCACGCCCTCGCCGCGGCCGGTCAGAGCGCCGATCCTCCCAATTTGTAGGTGAGCTGCAGGAACACGCTGCGTCCGATGCTGTCGAACCAGCTGGTGTTGTAATAGGGATAGCTCGACCAGGTCGGGTCCTTGACGGGGTTCGTGTCGAACAGGTTGCGCACCGTCAGCGAGCCCCGCAGATGGTCGGTAAAATCATATTGCATGGTCGCGTTGAAGAGGTAGCTCGCCTTGATGAACGCATCCTCGTCATAATTGGGCAGCTTGCCGAGGCGGGTGCCCGAAAAGGTCAGCTGAAAACCCTCATTTTCATATGAAATGCTGCCGTTCGACTTGTCGCGCGGCAGATAATAGCCGCTATCGACCGCGAGCTTGTCGACGAACGGATCGCCCGGATATTGCTGGAAGCTGTGCTTGAACACATGGCTGTGCGCGAGCGACAGGGTGAAGGTGCCGATACCGGTCGGCAGGCTGCCGCGGAAAGCGATATCGATCCCGCTCGTCCTTTCGCGCGCAATGTTGATCGGATTGACGCGGATCGACGATATCTGCCCGGCATTGCCGCCGCTGGCAAAGCGCGTGATGCGCGCGAAGGCATCCTGACAGGTCGGCGAATTGGGATCGAGCTTGGGCGTGCCGCCCTCGGTCAGCACGCTGCAGTCCGCCTCGGTCCGGGCCAGCGTGTCGATGCTGAGATCGTCGACCTGATTGTCGAGCGTCACGCGGAAATAATCGACCGAAACATGGAGGCGGCTCGACGGCGAAAAGACGATGCCGCCCGTCAGCGTGCGTCCGGTTTCGGCGTCGAGGTTGCGGTTGCCGGTCCGGTTCACGACGACGCCGGTCCCCGAATAGCTGCAATCGCCGATATCCTCGTCGGGCTCTTCGACCGCGCACAGATAATAGTCATCGACGCTGCTCTGCACATTGCCCGGCCCAGTAAAGACATAGTGGAGGTCGGGCGCGCGGAAGGCGGTGCCATAGGCGGCGCGCAGCAGCAGGCTGCGCGTCGGTCGGACTTCGACCCCGCCATTATAGGTGAATTTGCCGACATCGCGGCCGGCAAAGCCGAAGGTGTCATAACGGCCGGCACCCGTCAGCGTCACGAAATCGAGCACCGGCACGCGCACTTCGCCGCCGATCGCGGCATGGCTGCGCTTGCCCGCGCCGTCGCTGTCCTTCCAGCTGTAATAATAGTCGGTGAGCGCCAGCGGATCGGGGCGCAGATTATAGCCCTGCTTGCCATATTCGGCGACCACCGCGCCCCCGACCGGACCGGCCGGAAGCTGGAACAGCTCGCCATTGGTTAGCGTCGCCTGCAAATTGCTGGTCCAGCTATACGGACGATAGACCGTATCGGCCGAAATGCTGTCATATTCGGCTGGCGTCAGCGCGGTGTAGAGCCGCGCGGGATCGGCGTTGAAGATCGGATAGCCGCTGTCCTCGTCGACCCCCAGCTGTTCGCCCAGAAAGAAAGCGATCGCCTTGGAATTGACGATCTGGGGCCAGCGGACGACCGACTGGTAGCGGCTGTAATTGAACGATGCCTCGTAATTCCAGGCATTGCCGAAATTGCCGCGGATACCGGGCGTGATGCTGTAGGTCGTCTGCTTGCTGCGCTGCATTTCCAGCCCGCCGGTTTCTTCCGGCGCAAACTGGCGCGACCAGTCGTCGATCGTATCGTCGAACGCGTTGTAAAAACTGTTGTCCGAACTCGACGACGAGCTTTCGAACGCCCAGCTCGTGACATCGTACATCAGCCGGACCTTGCTGATCCCGAACTGAAAGTCGGCGAACAATTTGGCATTGTCCGACAGCTCGTAGGACATCGTGCCGAAGCTGTTGAAGCCCTTGCGACCCGAAACGATCGTGCCGTAGCCGATCGACGTCTTGCTGCCGCAGTAATAGCCGGGGCCATAATCGTCGATCGCCGGATCATAATCGCCGTAGCGCGGACGCGACGTATAGATGGTCGAACCGCCGTTGAGGTTCGCAACCCCGGCGCAGGCCGCCGGACCCGGATCGATATAGCTGTCGTTCTCGATGCTGTAGCGCAGGAAGGTGCGGCGCGCGATCGTGCTGCCGGGACTGTCGTCGGTGCTGTCCTGGATCGAACGATCATAAGCCCACAGCGGACGCTGGTCGAGATATTCGATCCCGGCCGCGATGCTGAAACGGTCGGTCGACCAGCCGCCGGTCGCGGTGAAGCGATGCGACATGCCGCCGCCATGCTGGGTGCGGCCATGACGATAGTCGAGGGTCAGGCCGTCCAGATTTTCCTTCATCTTGAAGTTGATGACGCCCGCGATTGCGTCCGAACCATAGATGGCGGAGGCTGCACCCGACAATATCTCGACCTTGTCGATCAGCCCCACCGGGATGTTCGAAATGTCGGTGAAGTTGCTGCGGCCGATATAAGGCAGCGGGAAATCGGCTATGCGGCGGCCGTTGACGAGCACAAGCGTATGGTTGGGGCCAAGGCCGCGCAGGTCGACCTGCTGCGCGCCGGGGGTGAAGTCGGCGCTGCTTCCCGACTGCGGGCTTTGCGTCTCGCCGCTGTTCTGCGTCATCGCCGCGAGCAGTTCGGGGACGCTGGTATAGCCGTTGGCGCGGATCGCATCCGAATCGATGGTCGTGACCGCCGACGGCCCCTGATCCTTGATCGTGGGAATGCGCGAACCGGTGACGATGATCTCCTGCACCGCGCCCTCGTCCGACGTTTCCTGCGCCAGCGCCGGCGTGGCGAGCGCGGGAAGGCAGACGCCCAGCCCGAGAATGATGCGAAGCGACCGTCGGCCGAGATGTTCCATCGAAAAGCCCCTATCCTGTCTGCGGCGCGAATCGGCGCCCCCAATGCCCTGTCACGAGACGCGCCCTATCAGCCAGAACGGACCGAAAATTTCAATCATTATGACGAAAACAGGAATCATATTGTCATTTTGCGTGTCGATTATGTAACATCCATCGATCAAAGTTGCCGAAGGAGATATGCCGATGCCGCCGATCAGACTGTTCAAACGGGTCGCCGTGCTGCTGTCCGCGCTCCTTTTCGCCGCACCGCTTGCGGCGGCGGCGAAGGATCAGCCCTACGAACATTATGTCTATGGCGCGCTGAACACGCCGACGCCGGGTCCGGTATCGGGCGGGCTGTTGCTGATGGGCGGAGGCGACCGGAATATCGACGCGATGAAGTGGTTCTTCGGCAAGGCCGGCAAGGGCCACATCGTCGTCCTCAGCGCGTCTTACGGCAAGGAAATCGGCGAGGAATTCTATCGCGACATCGGCGGCATCCAGTCGGTCGAAATCTTCGTCTTCCACGCGCGTTCGCAAGCGACCGACAAGAAGATCCTCGACCGGCTGCGCAAGGCCGACGGCATCTTCATCGCCGGCGGCGATCAGTCGCGTTACGTGCGCTTCTGGCGCGGCACGCCGGTCAACGAGATCATCGACGCGCATGTCGCGGCGGGCAAGCCGCTCGCCGGGACCAGCGCCGGCCTCGCGATGCAGGGCGAAAAACTCTATGGCGCGATGGACGACGGCAGCATCAAGAGCCCCGAGGCGCTCGCCGATCCGCTCGGCCCGGCGAACACCATCGAAGGCGATTTCCTGCACCTGGCGCTGCTCAAGGGCGTCGTCACCGATACGCATTTCAAGGAACGCGACCGGCTCGGCCGCCTTTTCGCCTTCGTCGCCAAGGCGCAGGTCGGACGCGCTGCCGACGCGCCCGCGATGATCGGGCTCGGCGTCGATGAAAGCGCCGCGCTCGCGGTCGAACCCGACGGGTCGGGGCGCATCTATGCAACCGTACCCGACGGCTATGCCTGGGTCGTCGACGGATCGGGACTGCGCGACGTCAGCGACCGCAGGCCGCTCGATGCGCCGCGGGTCAAGGTGACGGGGGTCGGGCCGGGCTCGGTCGTTCACTTGCCCTCGGGCCGCGTCGATGCCCCTGTGTTCGTGCGCAACTATGCCGCGCGCGCGGGCGAACTGGTCGAGGTGCCGCGCTGGTCGCTCGCGATCCATGGCGGCGCCGGGGTCATCAAGCCCGGCTCGCTTACCCCCGACAAGGAAGCCGCCTATCGCGCCGGCCTCGACGCCGCGCTGCGCGCCGGATCGGCGGTGCTCGACAAGGGCGGCCCGGCGCTCGACGCGGTCGCGGCGGCGGTGCGCGTCCTCGAGGATAATCCGCTGTTCAACGCCGGCCGCGGCGCCGTGTTCACCGCCGAGGGGACCAACGAACTCGATTCCGCGATCATGGACGGCGCCACGCTCAAGGCCGGTGCCGTCGCGGGCGTCACGCGCACCCGGCACCCGATCGACCTTGCCCGCGCGGTGATGGACAAGAGCCCGCACGTCCTCTTGGCGCGCGACGGCGCCGACCGTTTCTCGGTCGAACAGGGGCTCGAACAGGTCGACCCCGCCTGGTTCCGGACCGATCAGCGGTGGCAGCAGCTGCTCGCCTGGCGCAAGAAGCATCAGGCGGCGCTCGACCCGACGCACCTGTTCGGCACCGTAGGCGCGGTTGCGATCGATGCCGACGGCAATCTCGCCGCCGCAACCTCGACCGGCGGCATGACGGGCAAGCGCTGGGGCCGCATCGGCGATTCGCCGCTCATCGGCGCGGGCACCTATGCCAGCAACGGCCAATGCGCGGTTTCGGCGACGGGATCGGGCGAATATTTCATCCGCGAAAGCGCGGCGCGGCAGGTCTGCGACCGCGTCGCGTGGAAAGGCGAAAGCCTGAACGACGCGGCGCAGGCGACCATCGCGGCGGTCGGTGCGATCGGCGGCGACGGCGGTCTGATCGCGATGGGCCCCGACGGCCGTCCGGTCTTTGCGCTCAACGACCTTGGCATGTATCGTGGCCGGATGACGGCCGGGGCGGAACCACAGACGGCGATCTTCGCTGACGAGGCATGGGCGGACTGATGGCGCCGATGACCGTCAGTCTCGACGAGATCGACGATCGCCTGCTCACCCTGCTGCGCGACGATGCGCGCCAGACCATCGCACAGCTTGCGAAGGAACTCGGCATCTCGCGCGGCCAGGTCTATTCGCGGCTCGCGCGGCTGGAAGAGGATAATATCGTCGCGGGCTATACGGTGCGGCTGGGGCAAGCCTTTGCCGCCGGCCGCGTCCGCGCCCATATGATGATCAAGACGCTGCCGCGCTATCATCGCGAGGTCGAGGCCGCCCTCGCCGGCTTCACCCAGGTTCAGGCGATCCACGCGATCAGCGGCGAATATGACATTATCGCGATGCTGGAGGCGGAGGACAGCGCCCTGCTCAACGAGTTGATCGACGAGATCGGCCTGCTCGACGGGGTCGAACGCACGACGACGTCGGTCATATTGGTGACCAAGATCGAACGCTGACCCCTTCCCTCCTGCGGCGACCGGACGGTTCAATTGGTCCAGTAGATATAATCCTGCCCGTCCTTCCACGGCGCGTTGAGCGGCACGTCGATCCGCACCGGCCCCTCGATCAGCCCCGGCCAGATCGGCTTGGCCATCCCCTTGTTCTGCGCCTCGATCATCGCGCGAAGCTGCGCGACGCGCTGCGGCTCCTGCGCCGACACATCATGCTGTTCGGTCGGATCGACGGCGAGATTATAGAGGCGAACCTTTTCGGGCCGCTTCGTCACCTGCAATTTCCAGTCGCCCGCACGCACGACGCGATAATCGCCCGAACGCCAGTACATCGCCTGGCGATGCGCCGGCCCGGCCAGGATATTCTGGCTGTCGACGATGCGATCGGTCGGCACCTTCGCCCCCGCCGCGGCGGCGATCGTCGAATAGATGTCGATATGCCCGGTCACGTCGGCGCGCGTCGACCCCGGCGCGATATGGCCCGGCCAGCGCATGAAGAAGGGGGTGCGGATGCCGCCCTCGAAAAAGGTCGCCTTCCATCCCCGATAGGGCGCATTGAGGTGCGGGATGCCATTGTACCAGGCCCCGCCATTGTCGCTGGTGAAGATGACGAGCGTATTGTCGTCGATCCCCGCCTGCTTGAGCTTCGCCATGACATCGCCGATGCGGCGGTCGAGCTGTGCGATCATCGCTCCGTAAACGCGCGTCTTGTGGTCCTTGATCTGCGGCAGCCGGTCATATTCCTCGCGCGTTGCCTGCAACGGCGTGTGCGGCGCATTGAACGCCAGATACATGAAGAAGGGCCGGTTCTTGTTCGCGTCGATCGCCTTTTCGGCTTCGGCGGCGAAATAGTCGGTCATATGCCCCTGGGGATGAAAGCGCTTGCCGCCGTTGAAAGTTACGGCATGGCGCAGATTCGCCCAGATGAAACGGTCGATCGGATCCCACGGCAGCTTGGCGTTGACCGTATCGGGATCGTCGTCGGGCAGGAATTTCGCGCCCCCCGCCAGAATCGCGAGGCTTTCGTCGAAACCCTGCGCATTGGGCTGCAAGCGCGGCGCTTCGCCCAGATGCCATTTGCCGATGTGGATGGTGTGATAGCCCGCCGCCTTCACCGCTTCGGCAATGGTAATCTCGCTCGGCGGGACGCCCATGTCGGGATAGTCGGGAATATCGTCGGTGATCAGTTCCTTGTGGAATACGGCCTTCAGCGGACCAAGGCCGCCGCCATGCGCCAGATTCTCGGCAAAGGCGGTCGGCACCGCGGTAAATTCGAAACCGAAGCGCGTCGGATAGCGGCCGGTCATCATCGCCGCGCGCGACGGCGAACAGGTGGCGTTCGCGGCATAGGCGGTGGTGAAGTTCAGCCCCTGACGTGCCAGCGCGTCGATGTTGGGCGTCTTGACGATCCCGCCTGCAACGCCGCCGCCGTTCAGGCTGATATCGTTCCAGCCCAGATCGTCGGCGACGATCAGGATGATGTTGGGCGGACGCTTGGTGCCCGGCGCGTTGGCGGGGACCGCACCCGGCCCCTGCTGCCAGACTACGGCGTGGTTCGGCTGCACCGGGTCGCGCCAGTCCTGAATCATCCCGGGCAAACGATATTTATTCTCCTGAAAACCCCAATAGCCACCCGCGCCGATCAGCGCGACGACGCCCAATGCAATCCAGCGTTTCTTCATCGGTCCCCTCCGGCCCCCTCTAAGCCCATGTCAAAAGCGCGATATGCGCAAGCGCCGCAGCGAGTGCGAGCCCCAGCCCCACCGTGACCCGCGGGCTGGCATAAAAGGCGATCTGTCGCTGCGTCGGGAAAGAGAAGGTCGTCTCGATCCCCAGCGTCTTGTTCGGATGCACGGCGCGAAAGGCCGGATCGGCCGCCATGCGGATCAGGTCGCGGCGGCTACGGTATCGCATCGTGCCGACCAGCGACCAGCCGGGGTCGGCGGGTGTGTTCCACGCGTCGATATAGCCGCCGACCTTGGCGCCGACATAGAGCGGATGCCCGCCGCGCGCGATCAGCCCGCGCACGAAGGGGTCCGAATAGCGGCGCAGCCATTCGCTGCCCGCGCGCGTCTCGCCGCTGGCGGGATCGGTGACCTGGCCGGGCCGCGTGCGGACAAGATTGACCATGACGAATTCGCGTCCGTCGTCGTCCTCCAGAAAGGCGCGCAGGCGGGCGCTGTCGTTGCCCGTTTCCTCCATGCGATCGCCGAGCGTGCCCAGAAAGGCGTCGATCTCGGCCCGCGTCAGCGGGCGGCGGAACCCGTCGTAGAACAGCAGGAAGGCGAGCCAGAGCAGCAACGCGCCCGCCCAAATCGCGCCGACAAGAACAGCCTGCTCCCCCATCATCCCCCCCGACTCTTCGGTTGCCCCGAAACTATTGGCACTATATGTGTCATTATATCGGGCGCGGCGCAAGATGCTTCGAAGCGGGCATTGACCACGGCGCCAAGCTGCGCCAGCGGGGAGGACATGACGACAACGGCGAAAGCGGAGGGCGAGGCAAAGGCGAATCCGGCAAGCGTGACGCCCCGGATCGATGGTCGGCGCGAACGCAGCCGGTCGAGCCACAAGCGCATCGTCAAGGCGATGATGGAACTGATCGCCGGCGGTGACCTGATGCCCAGCGCGGCGCGCGTCGCCGACGAAGCCGGGATCGGCATTCGTACCGTCTTCCGCCATTTCGACGATATGGATTCGCTCTATAGCGAGATTTCGGCGACGATCGCCGAACGGGTGATGCCGATCGTCACCGCCCCCTATCTCGACAACGACTGGCGCGCGAACATGCGCGATCTGGCCCGCCGCCGCGTCCGCGTGTTCGAAACGATGCTGCCGTTCCGGCTCGCCGCCAATATCAAACGCTACCAGTCGCCCTTTCTGATGGCCGAATATGGCCGCGTCATCACGGTCGAGCGCGAACTGGTGATGCGCCTGCTGCCCGCGCCTGTCCTTGCGAACAAGGTGGCGGCGGAGGCGCTATGTGCCACACTCTCCTTCCAGAACTGGCGCGCGCTGCGGCACGACCAGGGCCTGCCGGCCGAAGAAGCGGGGACCGTCACCGCGCATATGGTCGAAGCGCTGCTTGCCGCGCTTCCGCAAGGCGGCGATCGGTGAAGCGCGGCGCGGCGCTGATCGCTTTCGCCGCGCTGGGCGCCCTGGCCGCATGCGGCGCCAAAAAGACCGAACAGCATGCCGAGGCGCAGACTCCGACCTGCCCGCCGATGCCGGCGCGCGACTATGTCTGGATTCCCGGCGCGACCTTCACCATGGGCGCCGACGCGACGCTGCCCGAAGAGGCACCGGCGCGCGAGGTTACGGTCAAGGGCTTCTGGATGGCGACGCACGAGGTGACGAACGCCGAATTCGCCGAATTCGTGAAGGCGACCGGCTACAAGACGCTTGCCGAGAAAGACCCGCCGAAACTGCCCGGCGCGCCGCCCGACATGCTGATCCCCGGATCGGCGGTGTTTACCGCGCCGACCGACGGCAATCCCAACTGGTGGCGCTGGGTCGTCGGGGCCGAATGGCGGCATCCCGAAGGACCGAAGACCGGCATCGCCGGCCGCGACCGCGATCCGGTGGTCCAGGTCGGCTACGACGACGCGCTCGCTTATGCGCGCTGGAAGGGCAAGGCGCTGCCCGACGAGGCGCAATGGGAGCTTGCCGCCGCAACCGGCGGCGCGCGGCGCGATGTCCCGGTCGATGCAAACGGCAAGCCGACCGCCAACTATTATCAGGGCGTTTTCCCGGTCCGCGACCTCGGCACCGACGGCTTCAAGAGCCGCGCGCCCGTCGCCTGCTTCCCCGCCGACAAGCACGGCGTCCACGACCTGATCGGCAATGTCTGGGAATGGACGGCAAGCGCGATCGACCCCGACCGCAATGTCATCAAGGGCGGCAGCTTTCTGTGCGCGGCAAATTATTGCGCGCGCTATCGCGCCGCCGCGCGCCAGTTCCAGGAACGTTCGCTAGGTACCGATCATGTCGGCATTCGCCTGATCGACACGGCGCGCCCGCCGCCGCCGGACGAAAAGCCACACGAGGGCTGACAGCGCGACGATCGCCCCGCCGAGCACCAGTCCGGCCTGGATCGCCCGCTTGCGGCCCTGTTGCCGCCACGCATAAAGGTTGATCTGTTCGTCCGCGGTGTAACCCGCCGGCATTTCGAGCACCTGGTTGGTCTTGGCGAACGCCGCATAATCGGCCTTCATCGCCGCAAAGCGATCGGGCATCGCGGCGGCCAGATCGTGCGTTTCGCCGGGATCGCCGGCGATGTCGAACAGCCGCCATTGACCATCGCCCGTCGGCGGCAGATTGCGCACCAGCTTGTAATCGCCCCGGAACAGCGCGGCATTGCCCGACAGTTCATAACCGATCGGGGCGTCGCCATGAACGCTGCCTGCGCCGCCCGCCAGCATCGGCACCAGACTGCGCCCCGCGATCGGCTCGACCGTCCGCCCGCCCCAGCTGCCGCCGTGACCCGGCACGCCGGCGAGGTCGGTCAGCGTCGGGACGATGTCGGTGACATGCGCCAGCCCGTTCGAGATCGCGCCCGCGCGCACCTGCGGATGGCCGGGCCAAGCGATGATCAGCGGGACGCGCAGCCCGCCCTCGGTCGCGCTGAACTTGTACCCCGACAGCGGTGCCGCCGCGGCGCTCGCCCAGCCGGGGCCGATGGCGCTGAAGCTGTGGCGGCGACCGATGTTGCCGATCGAGGTGTCATATTGCATCCCCAGGAACAGCCGGTTGCGCAGCCGGTTATAGGGGTTGGTCGGTTCGGGGCCGTTGTCCGACAGAAAGACGAAGATCGTATTGTCGTAATCGCCCGTCGCCTTCAGATGCGCGACGAGGCGGCCGATCTCGCGGTCGGCGGCGGTCGCCATCCCGGCATAGGCCTGCATCACGCGGACCGCCGCCTTGCGTTCGTCGCTGTCCAGCTTTTGCCAGTCAGGGGTGGTCGCCATCGTCACCATCGGCGCGCCCGCGGGCATGATGCCCAGCGCCGCGGCGCGCTTGGCCCGTGCGGCGCGCAGCGCGGTCCAGCCTTCGCTATACATCGCCTGATAGCGCGCGATGTCGCTGTCGGGCGCCTGCACCGGAATATGGTTGGCAAGGAAATTGACCGACGCGAAAAACGGCTTTCCGCTCGCGCGGTCGGCGTCGATATAATCGATCATCTTCTGGACCACGAAGCGCGACGAATAATAATCCTTGGGCAGCACCCCCGGCTTGCCATTGTCGGTCCAGTTCGCCTTGTCGTAGAGGCCCTTGATCGGTTCCTGATCGAAATTGTCGGCGCCCGCATCGGCCAGGCTGAAGGCGCGATCATAGCCGCGCGCTTCGGGAAGCCGCGTCGGATCGCTGCCCAGATGCCATTTGCCGGTCAGATAGGTGCGATAGCCCGCCGCCTTCAGCATTTCCGCGATCGTGACGACGCTGTGGTTCATCACCGTGTCGTACCCCGGCTTGCCGCGGTGCGCGTCGGGGATCGTTTCGGGCATATTGCCCAGCCCGGCGCGGTGGTTCATCACCCCCGTCTGCAGCATCGCGCGCGTCGGCGAGCAGGACCCCGACACATGGAAATTGGAAAAGCGCATCCCGGCGTGGGCCAGCGCGTCGATGTTCGGGGTCGCGAATTCGGCCCCGAAGGCGCCGACATCCGAAAAGCCCCAGTCGTCGGCCAGCAGGATGACGATGTTGGGGTGGCGCGGCGATGCGGGCGCGGTCGGCGCCGCGGTCTGCGCGGCCAGCGGCGCCGCGACCAGCGCGGCGGCGACCCCGGCGGCGAACGCGCGCCTCATGCCGACACCAGCGCGGGCAGGCAGCCCGTCCGCTCGAGCAGCGGATCGACCGCAGCACGCGCCGCGTCGTTCAGCGCCGCGTAGCGCATGCGCAGGTCGGCAAGGCATTTCGCCTGATATTTGAACACCCCCTGGTCATAGCCATGCCCCATCGCCTCGAACCGCATCATCGCCTCCCCCCTTTCCAGTGCCGCCGCATTCGCCCGCAAGAAGGGCAGATAGACCGCGCCCGCCACCGCCAGCAGCGCCTCGACCACGGGCGGCAGCGGCGCATCGGCCGCGTCCCATTCGCCGTCGATCCCCGACATGTCGTCGATGTGCAAAAGCCAGCGATAGGCAAAGGGATAGTCGGCGCGCATCATCGCCTGCGCCGTCGGATCGACGCCGAGCTGCGACAATTGGCCGAACAGGCCGAATTCGGCGAGCGACGGCCGCGTGCCGAACAGGCAGTGCCGGTCCTGGACATGCGCCTCCAGCGCCGCGAGCACCGCACGGGTCGACGCTTCGATCAGCGCGAAGTTCGCGGGCGTGCAGCCGACGATCGCCGTGCGCCCCACCTGCCGCTCGCGAAAGCTCGCCGCAAAGCGCTCGCGCTGTTCCGCCCCGCCGCCCTTGAACGCATCGAAGGCCAGCCAGCGGCTCATCTGAAGCTGGTCGACCTCGGCCAGCCAGCGATAGCCGAACATCGCCTTGGTCAGCCATTCGTCGGCGAAATCCTCGATCAGATGCGCCAGAAAGGCGCGCGCGGGATCGGGCGGCACCACCGAACGGCTGCCCGGATGGCGATCCTCGAGCAGATAGAGGAGCGGGGTCGAATCATTGTGCCAGCTATCGTCGGGAAAGCGCACCACCGGGATCACCGGCGCGCGGACATGCGCCAGCGCCCCGCCCTGCGTCGCGGCGCCATGCACCCAGATATGCGGCAGGCGGCGATAGCGCATCGCCGCGCGAATTTTCATCGAATAGGGCGAACCCAGCGCGCCATGCACCTCATAAGGCCGTTCGTTCACCCGTCCCTCCC